>Ga0209290_1000543_pt1 | contig 25937 bp, 24 predicted proteins | sample EN1Hudsemesocosm_2_FD_184632 | JGI IMG/M metagenome (GOLD analysis project Ga0209290, IMG submission 184632) | Methane-oxidizing microbial communities from mesocosms in the Hudson Canyon - EN10B Hudson Canyon (SPAdes) (version 2) | ecosystem: Environmental > Aquatic > Marine > Cold seeps... | reverse complement strand
CAACGTATTTTTAATTTTTAATTTTTAATTTTTAATTTTTAATTCTAAATAACAAGCTGTTTGCCTGTCAGTGAGATCATAATATGCATTTTGTTTTCAATATTCCGTGACGCCCTTAACAATAAGTTACTGTGATTAACTTTAAAGCCAAAATGTAAGCATTGTTTACGGTATTTCACAAATAGAGCCTAAATTAAGGGTACTTTCAAAGCAAAGGACTGGTTTAAAGAAAAAACACCGAATAAGGAAGGGGTCTTATTAAAGAAGGCAGTTGATAAAGAGGTACGTATTAAACTTGAGAATACAATAGGCCTCATCATACGTAACGAGGCCTAGCTTGACTGAATTAGTTATTTCTTAGAAAAGTAAACGGCCGGCACTTCAATTTCTATCGGCGCACCTAACTTAACGGCACCATCTATAGTTTTGAATGGATAAGACCAGTGTCGCGCCCAGCCTGCTATATGCTCAGTCATTACCTGAATACGCTGATCAAAAGTGCCATCAGATTTTTCTTTAGCGTGTATATACATTACACCTACCGCCCAGACAGAACGAGTTTCAGCAATAGCCTTAAGATTTCGAGTCACTGCATCCAACGTAAAATCAGACTTAATACGGACACCCTCTGTATCAAGATGAACAGCTTTAAAGTCACCATTTGGCATTAAGGTAAAACCAAAAGGTTTAAAAGTACCCTCTTCACGCAATTGCTCCTCCATTCTCCCCCAACCTAACACCATCATATATTTGAGCTGCTTAATGGCTTCTTTCTCAGAAAGTTTTGCACGCTTCAGTGTATCCAGATCTGCTTTTGGGCCACTTCCTGGTGCGGAAGCCATTTTTTCGGCTTCACTGATGTTTCTTTCCTCAGCTTGGGCAAAACCAATAAGCATCAAAGATAGTATCGCCGGAATGAAAACACAGCGTTTAATACAATTCATAAAAACTCCAATTGTTTAATATTGTTATGTAAGGGTAAAATTATATGGAACTTATTCAAATGTCCACCGACATTCTCTAAGAATTCAATGTTGCGATAACCTAATGAAGAATACTGAAACTAATCCCCAAAAAAATCAAACTAAAAATACAGCTCAATGGCGACAAAAGCGTTTAATTTTAAATTCTAATCAACGCTTTGCGCTATTAAATACCTTCCATAATTCCGTTTATTTAGACAGCGGGCTTGATGACAAAAAAGGCCGCTTCGATATTATTAGTTCTGCCCCTCTATTTATACACCAAGCTGAACAAAAAAAACAAAATAAACAAAATAAACAACACTTTCACTCACCCCCAATGGATGACTGGAAAAATCTCACTAAAGAGTATAACTACACTCCACAAACTATACCGAATGAATTTATTAATTTACCTTTCGTGTCTGGGTTAATCGGCTTTGTTAGCTATGAATATGGCGCACAACAAACAATAGACGGCTCTCAAAGCTTTGACCAAGTCGACCTACCCTCTCTATACATAGGTGAATATACTTGGTCTTATGTTTACGACAAGCTGATCAAACAAGGATATTTGACATTCTCTCCTAGATGCCCGGCAGACTTACGCTCAAAAATCCTCAATCTACTTGAAGGCTGTGCGATCAACACAAATGAAAGTACAACTGACTCTATTACCCCCTCACAAGTTAGCGCGCCAGAAGATCTAAACTGGATTAAAACACTCAGCTTTGAAGAGTACAAAAAATCATTCGATCAAGTAAAACGCTACATAATAGAAGGAGACTGTTATCAAGTTAATCTCGCTCAACGTTTTGAAACGCAGTTTCATGGCTCGCCACTCTATCTTTATTTCAATTTAAGAAAGAAAGTTGATACGCCATATTCCGCTTTCATGTCTTTTGCAAAAAATGCGAGTCTTCTGAGCTTTTCTCCTGAACAATTTATTGGCATTTCAGGCGGCGAAGTTCAAACCAAACCTATAAAAGGCACTATCGAAAATACTAAAAATAGCGCTAACGCCCTACAGCTTAGCCAAAGCTTTAAAAATAAGGCTGAAAACTTAATGATCGTCGACTTGCTCAGAAATGATTTGAGTAAATTTTGCGAAATAGGAAGCATTAAGGTGTCTAAACTCTTTGAGCTTGAAACCTATAAAAATGTACATCATTTGGTAAGCCATATTAAAGGAAAACTAAAAGCAGATATAAATGAACTCGATGCATTTTTTTCATGTTTCCCTGGGGGCTCTATTACTGGCGCACCTAAAAAAAGATCAATGGAAATAATCAATGAGCTCGAAAGCTCTGGTCGTACAGCTTATTGCGGTTCAATTTTCTATTTGAACGGCAATGGAAATTTTGACAGCAACATACTTATTCGGAGTATCATACACTCAAATGATAAATTGCATTGCTGGGGTGGCGGAGGCATTGTTCATGACTCATTAGTGGAAGAAGAATATTTGGAAAGCATTACGAAGGTAGCGAACTTAACAGGAATATGTGAATAGACTTAGCAAAAGGGCTTTAAAAGATACGATTAAATATTACGGGTCGGACTCATAAGCCTCACTTTCCGTATCTACTAGCTCTAGCTGAGCGTTCACCTCTTTAGATATTAAATCGATATCACGAATTTCAGCTAAGGTAGGCAACTCTTCTAAAGTTTTAAGGTTAAAGTGAGCTAAAAATTGCTTGGTCGTGGCGTAAATAGCAGGACGGCCTGGCACTTCTCGATGCCCGATAACTTTAACCCAGTTTCGTTCAAGCAGCGTTTTCATAATAGTAGAACTGACTACCACTCCCCTAACCTCCTCAATATCACCGCGAGTAATAGGCTGTCGGTAGGCAATCAGGGCAAGGGTTTCTAATAAAGCACGAGAATATTTTTGAGGCTTGTCTTCCCAAAGCCTTTGCACCCACTCACTATAATCCGAACGCGTTTGGAAACGATAGTTTCCTGCATGTTCAACCAACTCTATACCTTTATCTTGGTAATCAAGAACCAGACAGCTAATAATGTCTTTTAGTAAAGCTCTGGAAGGCATGAAATCAACCGCCAAGGCATCTTTAAGATTATCTATTGAAAGCGGTTTTCTAGAAGAAAAAATAAGTGCCTCAACAATTGGCTTGAGTTTTTTCTTTACCTGATCATTTAAACCAAAAGATGAAACGCGCTCATCATTTAATTCTAATTTATCATTCAATGGTTCTTCAGACATTATGAAACTCGAGCTTTAACATGAATTGGCCCCAACTCTTCTGCTTGAACAAAGTCTAAGAGCTGCTCTTTTACTAACTCCATAACTGCCAAAAATGTAACAACAACACCTTCACGACCTTCTTCCGGCGTAAAAAGACTATAAAAAGAAACAAAGTAGTCTGCACTCACTAAAGCCAAAATCATTGACATTCGCTCACGTGTAGAAAGGCGCTCTTTTTCTACCTGATGACTAACAAACATATCTGAACGCTGTAGTACATCATTCAATGCGTTAAGTAATTCATTCATTGACACATCAGGGTGTACTTTGGAAAGCGCGCATTCTTCAGCATGCGCATTAACAGGCATAATTTCGCGATCAACTCTCGGTAGCTCATCAAGATCTTCCGCCGCTGACTTAAAACGTTCATACTGCTGCAAGCGACGAATCAATTCAGCACGAGGATCCTCTTCGTCGTCATCCTCATGATGCATTTTGGGAAGTAACATTCGTGATTTAATTTCAGCCAACATAGCTGCCATTAGGAGATATTCTGCTGCCAGCTCGAATTTCATCGTTTTGGCTAATTGAATATATTCAATATATTGACGAGCAATTTCACTGACATCAATCGACAGAATATCCATATTCTGTCGACGAATTAAATACAAGAGTAAATCTAAAGGCCCTTCAAATGCATCTAACATGATAGAAAGCGCATCAGGAGGAATGTACAAATCCTGAGGCACATCTGTTATTGCTTTGCCTTCCACAATGGCAAATGGAAGTTCTTGTTGAATCGCTGTCATAAGCTTTGAATGATTTTTTACAAAATACTAGCGCCCAAATGAGAGCCCCATGACTTTACGCACTTCTTCGAGCGTACCTTTAGCAGCATCCCGGGCTTTTTCCGCACCTTCAGATAAGATGCTACGAACTAGTTCAGGATTTTCTTCATATTGACGAGCACGTTCACGGATAGGCCGCTGCTCTTCCAATACTTTTTCAATCAGTGGTTTTTTACATTCCAAGCATCCAATCCCGGCACTTTTACACCCCTCTATGACCCAGTTTTTTGTGCTTTCATCAGAATAAACTTCGTGAAGTTTCCATACCGGGCACTTTTCAGGATCTCCAGGATCGGATAAACGCACACGCTGAGGGTCAGTTTGCATAGTACGAATTTTTTGGTCTACAACATCAGGCTCTTCACGCAAGCTGATAGTATTGCCATACGATTTAGACATTTTTTGGCCATCCAAACCAGGCATTTTAGACGCAGAAGTCAGTAAAGGCTGAGGTTCAGGTAAGATTACTTTACCACCCCCTTCAATAAATCCAAATAAGCGCTCTCTGTCACCAAGTGAAATATTTTGCTGATCTTTTATTAATGCCCGAGAAATTTCCAAGGCCTCATCATCGCCCTGTTCTTGATAGCGTTTCAATAAAGACCGATAGAGCTTAGCGTTTTTCTTGCCCATTTTTTTGATAGCGGCTTCAGCTTGCTCTTCAAAACCAGGGTCTTTGCCATATAAATGGTTAAAACGTCGCGCTATTTCTCTTGTCAATTCAACATGAGCCACCTGATCTGCACCCACGGGAACAAAACCTGCTCGATAAACAAGAATATCTGCACTCTGCAATAAGGGATACCCCAGAAAACCATAAGTGGCGAGATCTTTCTCTTTAAGCTTTTCTTGTTGATCTTTATAAGTAGGCACACGTTCAAGCCAGCCTAAAGGTGTCACCATCGAAAGCAATAAATGAAGCTCAGCATGTTCAGGAACCATTGATTGCAAAAACATCGTCGCGGAACCTGGGTTAATACCCGCCGCCAACCAATCTATGACCATATCCCAAACACTTTGCTCAATCATGAATGGATCTTCATAATGCGTCGTTAAAGCATGCCAATCAGCCACAAAAAAGAAACATTCATAATCGTGTTGGAGTTCAACCCAGTTTTTTAATACACCATGATAATGACCTAAATGTAGTTTACCTGTAGGCCTCATACCCGATAGTACGCGCTGCTGTGACTCGACCGAACTCAAAACTTACTCCTAATTTCCACTTATATTTTATGAGATTTATAATTTAACACTTGAGAGTCGTTTTCTTTTTCATTTATTCATTGAATAAACATCGTTCAAAGAATGACTTCATACCCTCAGGCTAAGTATAGATTTAGGCAGGAGTATACTGATTTTTTTTAAAAAAAGATGCAAACACTTTACCTTCTTGTGTTCTAGCTTGCTTTTGGCCTAGTTTGCCTCATCGTCACAAACTCTTCTGCTGCCGTTGGATGCACTCCAATGGTTTGATCAAACATTTTTTTAGTCGCCCCTGCTTTCATCGCAATAGCGATACCCTGGATAATTTCACCAGCATCAGGGCCAACCATGTGCACACCCACAACTTTATCCGTTTCTTGATCCACAACAAGTTTCATAAAGCTTCGCTCATCACGACCAGAAAGCGTGTGTTTCATTGCTTTGAAACTAGAAACAAACACATCGATATGCTCATATTTCTCTAGAGCTTCAGCTTCTGTTAAACCCACCGTTGCGATATTGGGTTGGCAGAAAACGGCTGTCGCAATATTTGAGTAGTCTATTTTTTCGGGTTGTGTTTCTGAGAAAAAGAAATTGGCCAAATACATGCCTTCTTCTAGCGCAATAGGCGTTAGCTGCATACCTCCAGTGACATCACCCAAGGCGTAAATAGAAGGCACACTAGTATTAAAGACTTCATCAACTTCAATTTCTCCTTTTTTATTTAGAGATACTGAAGTATTTTCCAAACCTAAATCCTGAGTATGTGGAACACGTCCAGTGGCATATAAAACCAAACCGGTAGTCACTTCTCTCTCAGAGTCAAAACATACCGTCAAGGCGCCGTCGTCTAACTTTTTAACGCTCTTGATATTATCGCCAAAGTTGAGATTGACGCCTTTTTTGCTTATTTCTTCTTTAATAAATAGTCGGACATCTTCATCAAAACCTCTTAGAAATAGCTCGCCACGATATACCAGCGTGGTATCTACACCTAAGCCATTCAGAATACCGGCCATTTCTACCGCAATATAGCCACCACCCACTACAATTGCAGTTTTTGGCAAGGAGTCCAGATAAAACAATTCATTCGACGTGATAACATGCTGCCGCCCGACAATATCAGGCACAAAAGGCCAACTACCGGTCGCAATAACAATACGCTTAGCCGTATATTCTCGGCCATTAAGCTCTACCGTGTGCTCATTAATAAATCTGGCACGCCCATTTAATAATTCAGCTCCAGAGTTAGCCAATAAATTGCCATAAATACCGTTTAAACGCTTTATCTCAGTATTCTTATTTTCTAATAGGGTTTTCCAGTCGAATTGCAAATTATCCTTGGAGGTATTTGAGGCTAATGACCAACCAAAGCCCGCCCCATCTTCTAAGTCTTCTGCAACATGCGAAGCATACACAAATAATTTTTTAGGTACACAACCAACATTGACACAGGTACCGCCGAGGTAAAGGTCTTCTGCTATCGCAACTTTCGCCCCCATTGAGGCAGACATTCTCGCTAGTCGAACGCCCCCTGAACCCGCACCAATAACAAAGAGATCGTACTCAAAAGCGGGCTTTGAAGATGAATCCAAAGAAGAATTTAAAGATGAATCAGGGGAAGAATCAGTCGTTGTCATGTAATAAAAGGTCCTATGATGATTAAATTCAAAAAATCAGGCTCAGCATTTTTTAAACAGTACACTCTCAGTCATCTCGCCAAAATTAATTGAACCAACAGTTTCGTAACCTAAACGTTTATAAAAGTCCAAATCTCGGGCATTCCCTGTATCCAATGCAATACCAGTTGATCGAGGATTCTCAGCACAAATACTTTCAATCGCAAACATCAGCTGTTTACCATAGCCCATATTCCGATACTTGGTATCAACACCTAACAAAGGTAACTCGTGGTGAAGGTCAGCAGGCAAGCACTTGTGAATCTGCTTGTGATAATCAATATAACGCCAAGTGCAATCCATACCTGCCGTTAGCATCATACGCATTCGCCAGTTAAGTTGAGTCGTAAGACTCAAGCGTATGTTAGGGCTGCCGATCAAAGCAACTGCTATAAGGTGGTTATCTAAGGCCAGACCAATGACATCCTGATGACTCGAAAAATGTAGATTAAGCAACTCTCGAATGGTCGCTCTCACTCGCTGATCATAACCGGGCCGCCCAGATTCAAATAAATACTTAAACGTAGGTTCATGCTTATAAGCGTGATATAAAATTGCTTTAGCTTCTGTAAATGCTCCAGACTCTAGCCTTACCACTCGCGCTACAGTCTCATCTGTGATTACTGTCATTATGGTCTCATTATTTTTATATAAGCGTATGTGGTGAAAGATTAAGAGCTTAAGTAGACAAGGTCAAGCGCGCACTTATTTGCCCTACTGCATCATCTTTTTCAACAGAAATTTGTTCGACTTTTACATTTAGCTTCTTGTGTAAAGCGCTCAGCCAAATCATTACTTTATCAAAAGAGGCATCGTCAACCCATACTTTAAGTTTTCGTTCGCCACTTGGCTCAAAACGTTTCAAAACCACGCCCTTCTGCTTAGCGAGATTCGTCACAGCCGAAACTAACTGCTGACTATCAAGATTTGTTTTTGCGCCATTCGCCCCGCTTTTAGTATTCAGTTTCGTTAATACATTTCGGTTATTTTCGACCAATGCCAATAGTTTTTGTTTTTCAACAAGATTGATTTCGGCATTCTTTTTATATTCAAAAGCCGGTTGCCAAGCTGCAAAGTATAAAACGATCAGGCCTACAGCCAGAGCCAAAACCTTTAGCGCTAGCCTGTCACGCGTTGGAAGCATTTCATATTGTTTGCGATAAGCAAGTAAAGTCGGATGCTGCATTAAACCCTGGAACATATTTTTTACCTATTTTTTTAAAACGAGTAAGGCTGAAGAAAAATCAGTAAACCTTACATCAAAATGCTTTCAAATCAGACATATTCAATTGTTAAACGTTTTGATTAACAATGAGATCAGGCGCCACTCACACTAATTCGACCTCGAAAGTAGTCTTTCTCCTGAACCGCAGAACTAATTTTAGCTTTCAAGCCTGCACCATCTATCGCTTTTTTGAGACTTTCAAGCTGTTCGAAAGATTGTGCCTGCATCTCCATAATCAACTCGCCACGCTGCTCATTGTAATTAATACTACTGAATGATAATTGGGCATTATATTTGCTATTCTTAAACTGATAGCCCGCTTCACCTAATAAACTCAAAAAGCCTATATCTGAATTAGACGAAGTATCCTTCTGATTCAGCTTACCTTTAATAATTCTCGCTAACTTTGCAACCGTTACCCTGCTTGAATTAGGTACAATTTTTTTGTACGTCGCTAAAGCCTGCTGCCCAATAGTATCAGCTTGTTTTTCTAAATAGGTGCCCTGACCTATAAAAACACCTAGTTGTAGCAAAAAACCTAATCCTGCGATTAATGCAACAGCTCGCCATTTTTGCCAAGCCCCATTTGACTGACTTTTCACTTGAAAGTCTGATTGACATAGATTAATAGGTGCTTGGCTTTGTCTAAAATAACTTTCACATAATAGCTCAAACTGAGACATTGAAATTTGTTCAGTTTCAACAATAACACCAGGATACTGTTCTATCTGTGCAATGAGCATTGTCGCTTGTTCGACTTGCTCAAACTCAATATAAATTTTAATGCTAAGAGTATCTTCACTAGATAGACTATTTGCCGCCTCTTCTTCTGAGTCATCGGCAGGTTCAAGAAATAAACTATCCAGGTAAGGAATCAAATTAGCGTGCAAAAGAGAAATAGAGCGCTCATCTTTGCCTTTAACAAGAATTGTTTTTTCTGAAACACACAAAGTCAGCGCTTGACTGGTAAGCGGTAAAGTCTCCGCATCCAGGTGAATTGCCTTTAATGGGAAATCGACATCCTCAGACACCAGTGCCTCAAAAAAAGTTCTAAATAGAGCTTTATCGACACTTAAGACTGAATGTTCTGATGTTTTAGATTTGCTCCCTAAAGCCAAATGCACCTGTTCTATATCCTGCGCAATTTGCTCTTCTACTGCAAAAGGCAAAGCTTGCTGAATAAAGCGAGACTGCTTACCTGGTAGGGTAACCTTACTCGAAAGTACGGCATTAGCAGGCCAAAAACCGATAGTTTCTAGGTTATCAATACCGTTCTGCATGAGGGTCTGATCAATTAAATCCAAACTTGCCTGCTTACCATACTTTAATTGCACCCCCGCTATGTCATACAAAGCCCATTCATACATCGCGTCTTGTGTTTGATAAACCTGACAAGGTCTAATAAATAAGGTATTAGGCATTTCTATTATCCAATTTGTGATAATTCATTCTAAATAAACTCAAACTAAGGGCTAAACTAATTAATTACTATATTTGCTTTGGCTCTTTGTCGATCAGACTATTCTGACCCTGATCTCTTGATATCACCTGTATTTTACCGTCAGTGGTATCACGATAAACAACCGAGACAAGGGTCGCTTTCCTATCTGATAATGTAATTTTAGTCGCAATCTCAAAAAAATCTGATTTAACACCCAGATATTCAAAATCAGTAATGGCTGACGCTGCAACCGGGTCAGACTTAAAACTTTCTACCGTTTCCCATGGTGCATTGGCTCTTGTTTCAATCAGGCTTTTTGCTTGCGATTCGTCTATTTTATCACTTAAGCTCTGTATTACTTCTGATGTAGCGGTATTAACATTTATATTGCCAAAACCTTGCGGTAATACACTGACATGCGGCAATAAATTTTCATAGTCTGCTGATGAAATATTGAGAAGCAATCGAAGTTCGCTGATATGTCTGAATGGCTGACCAGCTGTTGAATATGGCGGATCCAAAGATAAGTACTCTCCATCTTCAACACCATCGAGGTCATCAGGCGTCTGGTTTTCATCTATCCAGTCAGTTAACATCTCCACCTTGACAGACTCAATTTCTAAAACCTTGAATAGATTTATAAAACGCTGCTTCATGGTCGCATTTACCGTAACACCATCTACCTCAAGCAAGTCATTCAAGTTTAGCCTACCCTGCAAGTCATTAAATTGAGCCTCGATAAAAGCACTATCTATTGGCAATACAGTAGAGTTTTCCATAAGCACAAGGTCATCTACGAACTTATTATCCTTCTTATCATTGTCCCAGTCATCTTTGAGAATCCAACGTCCATACATTTCCGATGCTAATGCATACTGATAAGCTTGTGTTTGTGCCAGTACATTACCCGCCGTTTGAACAAATAGACTTTGACGGTTATACATGCCCACAGAAAGAATAGACACCAGGGCAAAAATGAAAATAACCATCATCAAAGCGACGCCCCGCTGCTTTTGCAAGGGCGACCTTTGAAAGAGTCGCAATTCAGTCCTATTGCCATTCATTAATTCAGCACCGGTTAATTTCACTATGGGGGAGGTGTACTAGTCGGGAATTTCTGCCCAGGCAAATAAGTCACCAAATCAAATAAGCGGGTTATGGCTCCAAATTGCTTAAAGTTGAGTGTGATTTCAATGGCCGTTGGCATTTGATTTACGACAAAACGCGGGTCAACAGGCGCAGCTCCTGAACTGGAGCCGGAAGACTCTGGAGGCCATGCAGTAACCCATCCACCACTTTCATTCCTGAAACGAAAGCTCATATCCTCTACACCGTCTATTAAGGTTCGCGACACAGAGTCGCTGTCATGAGAGCGATCTAACACTGACCAGTAATGTCTGATGAGTTTATCCTGATCTAACTCATAAGCCACTCGCTGAATGGTGGAACGCGTATCCTCCATTGGATTACGCCAGCCAACACGACTGAACTCCAAGCGATAAAAGTCAGACTTGGTATTAAAAGCATTTTGGTAGTCACCATATTCATCACGTATAGAGCGCGGGGCAAGCTGTTGAAAATCACGCGCCATGATTAGCATGGTTTTTTGCAAGGCATTAAGCTCTTCAAGTCGACTTTGAGTCGCATCACTAGTGCGTATCGCGCTATTTAATATTTGCCAGGAACCCAAGCCAATCATGGCAGTAATGCCAATAGCGATAAGCACTTCCAGTAAAGTAAAGCCAGATTGGCTATTGTTTTGACTGTAGACTTTAGCGTCATTTTGAAAATAGTACTGAGAGTTGATTTTCACCGTCAATAACGCCCCACAAAACCAGTGAGTGTTAGTTTCTTTGATTTTTCATTTGTTGCAGCGTCTATATGCAGAACATCAATATCCACTTTATTAATATCCAGACTTTCGGTTGTTTGTACCTTGGAGATAAGTTGCCACTCTTCGTTGGCAAAACTCAATTCTTCTTTATGTTCACGGGCGGCGGGTAGAGATTTCGATAAGCGAATTTCAGCCATTTTATTTTCGGCTATCCATGAAGCAAACATTTTATGCCTGACAGCCATATATTGACTAACAGTTGAAGCGGTTACCTGCTGTAAAACCATACCGATCAGTGAGAAAAACACCAGGGCAACCATCACTTCCAGTATAGTGAAGCCTTGAGATTTGTGTTTTTTATACTTAAGTAAAACTGAAGTCTTTGTTCGATGCGTCATACTTAAAACTCATCACGTTGCTGTGAAGGTAAAATAATTTCACCACGCTCATTGGTCTTAATTTCAAGCCTGCTATCGTGGTCATCTTTTATTTGCATACCAATAATAAAACCGGTGATTTCACCACTTGAGAGCAACATAAAATTTGGTTTTTTATTTGATTTCGCACCTGAGCCTTCAAATAAATCGACAGAAGAAAGCTCTGAACCACCTGCGAACTCGGAGTCAGTTACATAGTTTTCTTGTTTTTGACTACCTAAAATTTCTCGTTTTTTGCCTTCTCGCTGAAAGTCCAGCGATACCCACTCGGGTAAAGTATAAGATCTCAGCGCGTGTTTCTCAGAGCTCATCCATACTTTCTTTTCCCAATCGTAGACCAAAAATTCGTAATGGTCATCCTCAACCACAACGCCTATTTCTTCGTTACTGAAAATGGCCTCCTCAGCCGCAATACGCAAAACCGCATGCAGGCGGTTAACTTCATTCTTGAGTTCACGAGCTTGATTCCCGCCACCGACAGTGGTCAACGCGATGCCCGAAATCAGACCTAACAAAACCAATACAACCAACAATTCAATCAAAGTAAAACCGCTTACCTTGATTGATTTGTTGGTAACGTTGCCTTTGTGCTGACGAAAACACATTAGACAATTAGCTCCTTGGAACTTGGTCATTTATCTTTAGTTCAATTCATGGTTACTAATGTCTTCACCGCCATCGGCACCACCTTCACGACCATCAGGACCAAAAGAATACAAGTCATAAGGCCCTTCTGAACCAGGGCTTACATATTGATATTCATTCTTCCAAGGATCTACAGGCACATTTGGCAAGTAACCTTCTTTGTTCCAATTTTTAGCTTCAGGCGAACCTGAAGGCTCGTTAACCAACGCTTCAAGACCTTGCTCGGTACTTGGGTAGCTAAAGTTATCAAGTTTATAAAGATCCAAAGCATTGCCTACATTTCGTATTTGCGTTTTTGCGACACCGATTCTAGCTTCCTCGCCACGCCCAAGTATATTAGGCGCGACAACAGCAACCAAAAGCCCCAATATCACCATCACAACCATGATTTCTATCAAGGTGAAACCAGACTGCTTATTTACATACTTATTCATTTTTCTTCCTTATATTTTAATAGTGGTATTTATTTCTAACATAAAGCGATTGTTTGTATTGCTTAAAACTAGTTCTATCTCTAGGAGACTAGGTTACTCATATTGAGAATGGGTAACATAATGGCCAACACGATAATCAATACAACCCCTCCCATAAACAACAGCATAAGCGGCTCGAAGAGCCCAACAATTGTTTCAATTAAGCCCTGTAAATCACTTTCTTGCTGGGATGCTGTTCGCTCAAGCATTTGATCTAGCTCGCCACTAGACTCACCACTGGCGATCATGTGAATCATCATCGGTGGGAAATAGCCTGTTTGATCAAGAGATTGATGCAAATTGCCCCCTTCGCTCACTTTAACAGACGCTTCGATAAGCGATGCCCTTAAACAGTCATTTGTTAAGACTGACGAAGCGATGCGCATTGCCTCAACCAAGGGCACGCCACTGCTATTCAAAATACTTAAAGTACTGGCAAACTGTGAGGTGTTTGAACCTCTGGAAATTTTCTTTATAAAGGGCATACCCAACAAACGTTTATGATAAGCAAAACGAAAGGCGTCTTTCTTTAAACCAAACTTAAAAGCGGTACTCAGTGCAATAAATAAAACTAAAATTGCGAAACCCCAATCCCCCAAAAAGCCACTAACAGCTAACAGGCCTTGGGTTAATGGCGGCAACTCCTGACCATTATTCACAAATACTTCAATAATATCAGGTACCACGTAAGTCAATAAAAAGACCACAATTGACACCGCCACAAAACACAGAATTATGGGGTAAATCGCAGCCAGCTGTATTTTCTGACGCGCCTGTTGCCGCGCTTCAGTATAATCAGCTAGCCGATTCAAAACTAAATCCAGATGACCTGCATGCTCACCAGCGGCGACAGTGGAACGATACAAGTGTGGAAACGCTGCCGGAAACTCCGCCAGACTATCTGCTAGCGTGTAGCCTTCAAGCACCTTTGCTCTGACCGCCAATAACATACTTCTAACGTTAGTTTTCTCACTTTGACTCGCAACCGCGCTGAGTGTCTCTTCTATCGGTATACCCGACTGTATTAAAGTTGCAATTTGTCGAGTTAATAATGCAAGTTCTTTAACACTAAGCCGACGCTTAGGGGCAAATAAATTACTCGCGCTCTGTTTTTCATTACTTTGCTCAACAGCTATAGGCGCAAGGCCTTTGTCTCTTAGCTGCTGACGTACCTGCCGAGCGCTATCTGCCTCAATAACTCCTTTTTTTTGTTTGCCCTTCGGGTCTAGCGCTTTATATTCAAATGCTGCCATGATACTTCCCTAGCTACCCTTTGTGGGTGACACGTAAAACTTCTTCAATAGTGGTCAAACCAGAAAGCACCTTCGCGATACCATCCTCATGGATACTCGGCCCACACTTTCTAGCATACTCGTCGAGCTCAAGTTCCCCTGCCCGATTATGAATTAGCTCACGCATATGTTCATCAACCTCTACCACTTCATAAATGCCTAATCGACCCCGATAACCAAGGTGGTTGCATTCAGGACACCCTTTAGCCCGATAAATGCTTGATTGCTCTTTTTCATCAATGTGCAAAAATTCACATTCAGATTTATCTGGCGTATACGGCGCTCTACAGCTTGTGCATAAAACCCGCACCAGGCGCTGCGCAACAATTCCAACTAAACTTGAACTAATCAGAAATGGTTCAACCCCCATATCCATCATACGTGTTATAGACCCTACCGCACTATTTGTATGTAAGGTTGATAACACCAAATGGCCCGTTAAACTTGCTTGAACCGCGATTTCGGCTGTTTCGATATCTCGAATCTCACCAATCATCACCACATCAGGGTCTTGACGTAAGATAGCTCTTAACCCACGAGCAAAGGTCATATCAACTTTTGTATTAACCTGTGTTTGACCAATACCAGGTAAATTATATTCAATCGGGTCTTCAACCGTTAATATATTACGACTTCGATCATTAATATGTGAAAGGCCGGAGTACAGCGTGGTTGTTTTACCAGAACCGGTAGGCCCAGTGACCAGTAAGATCCCATGCGGACGGACTAGAATATCTTTTAACAAACTTAAATCACGTTCAGATGTCCCGATATGGGATAATGACAAACGACCCGCATTTTTATCTAATAAACGCAACACGATTCGTTCACCATTAGAAGACGGCATGGTTGAAACACGAATATCAACCTCTCTCCCGCCCACTCTTAATGAAATACGCCCATCTTGAGGCACTCTTTTTTCAGCAATATCAAGTTTGGCCATGACTTTGATACGCGACACTAATAATGGCGCTAAAGCGCGTTTCGGTTTAACAATTTCTCGTAAAATACCATCAACCCTAAACCTGACAACTAACTGCTTTTCAAAGGTTTCTATATGTACATCAGAGGCAGCCGTTTTAACCGCCTCAGTTAAAATAGCATTAATCAGCCTGATGATAGGCGCATCATCCTCTTGCTCCAATAAATCTTCGGTCTCAGGCACTGAATTAGCAAGGCTAGCCAGGTCCATATCATCCCCTAAGCCTTCTACCATTTGCATCGCTTCTGCAGAATCATTCTGATAAGCCAAATCTAGAGCGGCATCAAATTCAGCTTCATCAATCTGATGAAAAGCGACTTGACCAAACGTTAAACGGTTTACTTCTGAAAAAGCCAGAGGACTCAAGCCCGGGCGATACAACAACTTATATTGTTCACCCTCTTTGACGAGGACGACCCCCTGCTTTTTTGCAAAAGTAAAAGGTAAACGCTCTATAGGTAACATAATAGACTCAGAAGTTACGCTTACGTCTTGCTTACCTTCAAGTGTTCCATCAACAATACCTTCCTGAGCTACCAGATGTTGATCAAGCTCGGTATTTGTAGTGACTTCAGACACGTTAACTCCTTAGGAGGATATATAAATGGAATGATTAGTTGATATTCTTAATAAATCGTTTGGTCTAATAACATACTTTAACGAATAATATAATTTAACAAACAAGATCGTTAAGAACATTCTTTCTTATTGTAGAACCTACTTTCTTATTGTAGAACCTATATCTCACTGTCGCTATTTTAAGCTTAAAGATAATGAAACAATAGAAGAACACATTAAAACATCGTAAGCAGAAGATAAACGACCAAGCCCCAGTATTCGTACGTAATTCAAATATTTATAGTAAATTTTCTGTTTTCGCCTATTTTTAATAGAGTTTGATAAAATAAATAAACCGGACTTATATTAATAAGCTTTGAACTTGAACCGGGAAAGAAGGAAAAACACTATGTTAAAATTGCGTTTACTCCAAAAGTATATAATCTGATGACTTCTATCAGGTATTTTTCAAATACGATTTTCAGGTAAGTTGTCATGCTATTAGCACGTCTGCCTTTGCTAGTTTCAATTATTTTATGTCTTGCCTTAGCAGGTGCGATGTATTGGCAACTCATGCCTTTTTATCAGCAAGTAATGCTAGACACTAAAGTCGTGACGACAAATAAACTCACTCAGGTTACAACCGCACCTAAAACACAGAACAAAGCAAAACTTAACATCGCTTCATTTCAGCTATTTGGTAACGCCAACGCAAAACCTAAAAAAGCAGCGCCTATGGCGAAGAACCTGCCTAAAACCACTTTAAAGCTCACCCTAACAGGCGTACTAGCCAGCACCAACAGGAAACTGGCTAGCGCACTCATACAGAGCCCAAACAAAGATACTATCAATTATAAAATAAATGATGAATTACCTGGCGGCGCAATTCTCAAAGATGTCTTTGCTGACAGGGTGGTCATTGAGCGTTTTGGCCGCCTTGAAAACCTAGTATTTATTGAAACTCGCCCTATTGGCATAGAAACCTACAAAGACCACAGGTCTGAAAACAACGCATATAATGACAGTACATCCAGAGCCTCCGGCGTAACACCTACAAACAGTCCGCCTGCAGCAACAAATAAGCCTATCAACCCAGCCAGATCACAAAGCATTAAAGAACGCTTAAGCAAGTTAAGAAGCCGAATGCTTAAAAACAGGCCTTAGTTAGTTGATACGTTTTTTATCGCGCATTCGCCCCTCTAGCACCCCTGTAAAAGTTTTACTACTTTGTTTGATTAGCTATAGCGCCATTTCACTCGAACTCAACAATGAAATTTTTACCTTTATAGAAAAACGCTTTGGCAAACCAGCCGTCGAGCGCGTCCAGCAGTGGGAAAAAATTGCCAACTTAAAAAGAGCACTCAAACCAGAGCACAAACTAAAACTAGTCAATCGTTTCTTTAACCGGGCAGAATTCATTTCTGACCAAGAACATTGGGGCAAAGAAGATTACTGGGCAACCCCCCTTGAACTTCTCGCCACCAATGGCGGAGACTGTGAAGATTATTCAATTGCAAAATACTTCACCCTACGCGAGATGGGTATTGCCGAAGAGAAAATGAAAATCACTTACGTAAAAGCAGTAAAACTTAATCAAGCCCATATGGTATTAGCCTATTACCCGACACCAGAGGCAGATCCTCTCATACTAGACAATCTTATTAATGACATTAAAATAGCTTCTCAACGCCCTGATTTAGTTCCAGTTTATAGCTTTAATGGTGAAGGGCTTTGGCTTTCTAAGTTACGAGGCCAAGAAGGTAAACGCATAGGCGACTCAGATAAACTCAAAAACTGGCAAGACCTTTTAACGCGCCAACACCGCTTAATGAAATAACATTATTCTGCTACATTTATCGCTATCAATACTATTTCTAATGTAGAAAAAACTACCTCCATAATATATTGACGTTTACGTCAACGTTATAAAGTTGTACCATTTTAAAAAATGGTAAAAAGACGATACTCATGAATACATTGTACTCAATCAGCGACCTGGCCAAAGAGTTCGACATTACGACTCGGACAATTCGGTTTTATGAAGCCGAACAATTGCTACACCCTACGCGAAAGGGTCAAACACGCATATACAATGAACAGGACCGAGTACATTTAAAGCTCATTTTGCGTGGAAAACGTCTAGGTTTTTCACTCGCCGAATCCAAAGAGCTCATTACACTTTATGAGCCTGAAACCAAGAACAGAAAACAGTTAAGTCGATTCCAGGAAAAAATTGCAGAACGTCGTTTATGCCTTCAGCAACAACTTGAAGACATTAAATTCATGCAACATGAGTTAGATGAAGCTGAAATTAGATGTAGAGATACCATTTCAACTATCGATAATAAAGACGTTTGATAAACGATAAACAAGAGACTTAGTACACTTAAATTGAGCCTTTGCACGATCTATGAGTAAGGCGAAGGCTTCAAAACAAAAATAGCTTATTGAGGTACACAACCTATGTATTCATCACTAAATTTCAATCATGGCGAACTAATCGACATGTTAAGGCAACAAGTCGCTAATTTTACAGCTAAAGAAATTAGCCCTATTGCTGCAAAAACAGATTCTGACAACGAATTCCCGAACGCGTTATGGCCTAAACTTGGCGACATGGGCTTGCTAGGCATGACTGTTTCAGAAGAGCTTGGCGGGACCAATATGGGTTATTTGGCTCATGCTATTGCGATGGAAGAAATAAGTAGAGGCAGTGCCTCAATCGGGCTGAGTTATGGCGCACACTCTAACTTGTGCGTTAATCAGATTTTTAGAAATGGTACTGAAGAACAACATAAAAAGTATTTACCTAAGTTAATTTCAGGTGAACATATTGGTGCGCTTGCGATGAGTGAAGCCAATGCGGGAAGTGATGTGGTCAGCATGAAGTTACGTGCAGTGAAGAATGGCGACCATTATATTCTTAATGGTACGAAGATGTGGATCACCAATGGCCCTGATGCCCACACTTATGTCATTTATGCTAAAACCGAGCCTGAAAAAGGCCCACACGGAATTACTGCCTTTATTGTTGAGCGAGACTCTGAAGGTTTTAGCCGCTCGCCTAAACTAGATAAATTAGGTATGCGCGGATCAAACACCTGCGAACTGGTATTTGATAACGTTAAAGTACCTGCCGAGAACATTCTTGGCCAAGAGAACGCGGGTGTAAAAGTATTGATGAGTGGTTTGGATTATGAACGCGTGGTTTTGTCAGCGGGCCCAGTTGGTATCATGCAAGCCTGCATGGATCTGATCGTTCCTTACATTCATGAGCGAAAGCAATTTAACCAGTCAATCGGTGAATTTCAGTTAATTCAAGGCAAAGTAGCCGATATGTACACTACATTAAATGCCTGTCGCGCTTACTTATACTCAGTGGCTCAATCTTGCGATCGCGGTGAATCTACCAGAAAAGATGCGGCTGGCGTCATTTTATATTGCGCTGAGGCGGCCACTAAAATGGCGCTCGATGCGATTCAAATCTTAGGCGGAAACGGTTACGTCAATGAATTTCCTGCCGGAAGATTACTCCGTGATGCCAAATTATATGAAATTGGAGCAGGAACATCTGAGATCAGACGTATGCTAATTGGCCGTGAGTTATTTATGGAAACGCGCTAAGCAGCGTCTGCAGGCATTTAACGAGCGGAAATAAATAACACCAATAGTACTAAGTAATAGGGATTATAGGGAAAAGTCATGACGCAAATTCAAAGCAATATAAATACGCATTCTGAAGAATTTATTAAACGTTCTTCCGCAATGGATGCGCTCGTGACTGACCTGCACGCCAAAATAAAAGAGAACATACTCACTGGTAACGAAGCGATTGCCAAGCGGCATCAGGCCAAAGGTAAGCTACTACCTCGAGAACGCATCTCCCGACTCATTGACCCAGGCTCCCCTTTTCTTGAACTATCTCAACTCGCCGCTTATAAAGTTTATGACGATGTCGTGCCTGCTGCCGGTGCTATTACCGGGATAGGTCAGATCAACGGTATAGAGTGCATGATTGTGGCGAATGATTCGACGGTCAAAGGGGGCACCTACTACCCTTTATCTGTCAAAAAACATTTACGCGCACTGACTATTGCGGAAGAAAATCACCTACCTTGTGTTTATCTAGTCGATTCAGGTGGCGCCAATCTCGGTAAACAGGATGAGGTTTTTCCTGACGAAGATGATTTCGGCAATATTTTCTATCGCCAAGCAAATATGTCAGCCAAAGGCATTCCACAAATTGCTGTCGTTTTAGGCTTATGCACCGCAGGCGGCGCTTATGTACCTGCCATGGCCGATGAAAGCATTATGGTCAGAAATCACAGCACCATATTTCTTGCCGGCCCGCCATTGGTGAAAGCCGCCACGGGAGAAGAAGTGAGTGCCGAAGACCTCGGTGGCGCTGATGTACATTGCAAAATCTCAGGCGTGGCTGACCATTATGCGAATGATGAAGCGCACGCATTGAGCATTGCCCGTCAGTGTGTGGCAAACTTAAACTGGGTTAAGCCCGAACAAATGGCACGCAAAATCCCCAAAGAGCCTAAATACCCTATTTCTGAGCTCGGCGGCGTTGTCCCAAGCGACCTCAAAACGCCTTATGATGTGCGCGAGGTCATCGCCCGTATTGTAGACGACTCTGAATTTGCAGAGTTCAAACAGTATTTTGGTGAAACCTTGGTCTGTGGTTTTGCCCACATCTTCGGTTACCCTGTGGGCATCATCGCTAACAATGGCATATTATTTTCAGAGTCAGCACAAAAAGGCGCCCACTTTATCTCTTTGTGTTGTCAGCGGAAAATCCCCTTAATTTTTCTACAAAACGTCACCGGGTTTATGGTCGGTAAGTCTTTCGAAGAAGGGGGCATTGCAAAACACGGCGCGAAAATGGTTAACGCCGTCGCGTGCGCAAAAGTACCTAAGTTCACCATTATCATTGGCGGCAGTTTTGGTGCAGGTAACTACGGTATGTGCGGCCGCGCTTATCACCCTAGATTCTTATGGATGTGGCCAAATGCCAGAATTTCAGTGATGGGCGGCGAACAAGCCGCAGGTGTACTGGCGCAAGTTAAAAAAGACAGCATGAAAAAGAAAGGCTTAGTTTGGACGGATGAAGATGAGCAAAATCTGAAGCAACCCATCATTGATCAATTTGAGCGTCAGGCCCACCCTTATTTTGCCACGGCTCGTCTATGGGATGACGGTATTATCGCGCCCTCCGATACGCGAAATGTACTGGGTTTGGCTATTTCAGCCTCACTCAACACACCTATTGAAGACACGCAATTTGGCGTGTTCCGTATGTAGTTAAGATGACCTGAAACTTCAAGAGAAATTATATGAGCACTGATTCAAAAGCGACCATTTTTTCCTTAGTAAATAATGTCGCAACTATTACATTAAGCAATGTTGAAAAACATAATGCTTTCGATGACGCTATCATTTCAAAGTTACGCACTCATATAGCGACGGTAAACGCCTCCAACGAGGTTCGCGTCTTAATTTTAAAAGCCGAGGGCAAACATTTTTGTGCGGGTGCTGATCTAGCGTGGATGAAGCGCATGGCGCAGCTAAACCATCAAGAAAACCTTGAAGATGCTCGAAAGCTTGCGAGTTTAATGACCGAACTTGATGGCTTATCCATTCCCACTATAGTCCGTGTTCAAGGTGCAGCTTATGGCGGTGCGATTGGCCTAATTGCCTGTTGCGATATTGCCATTGCCTCTGATAACGCTCGCTTTTGCCTCAGTGAAGTGAAGCTGGGCTTAGCCCCAGCCACTATCGGCCCTTTTGTGGTTAACGCCATCGGCACCCGGCAATGCCGGAAATTATTTCTCACCGCTGAGGTATTTAATGCTCAGGCGGCAAAAGATTACCAACTCATTCATGATATCGTGCCGTTAGAAAAACTCGATGAGCAAGTTGAAACAACACTACAACGCATACTTCAAACAGGCCCAAGCGCGAGTAAAGCCGCCAAAAAGTTAGTTAAAGATATCGCCACAGTAAATGATGATTTAACTGAAGTGACCTGCCAGTTAATTGCTGATTTACGGGTATCTGAAGAAGGCCAAGAAGGACTCGGTGCTTTTTTCGATAAACGCCCACCAAGTTGGCTAAATGTAACGAAGTCAGGCTTAAGTGAGTAAGAATATGACCCCTATAAGCGACCACGTTAATATTTTTGAAGTTGGCCCGAGAGATGGCCTTCAAAATGAAAAATCGATTGTTTCACTTGAAGATAAAGTCACCCTCATTGAGAACCTGGCTGAAGCGGGTTTAAAACAGATTGAATGTGGTAGCTTTGTATCCCCCAAATGGGTGCCGCAAATGGCGAACAGTCATGAAGTTTTCTCTCACATCAAGCGTCGTCCGAACGTCATTTACTCAGCTTTAACGCCTAACCTTAAAGGTTATGACGCCGCCATGTCAGCAAATACTGATCAAGTTGCCATTTTCACAGCAGCCTCTGAAGCTTTTACACAGAAAAATATAAACTGCTCAATCGAAGAAAGTATTCAGCGCTTTATGCCTTTAATTGAGCAGGCAAAGTCTCAGAACATAAAAGTACGCGCTTATGTATCCTGCATATTAGGCTGCCCCTATGAAGGAAAAATAGCACAATCAAAAGTGATTGAAGTCACGCAGAAGTTGCTTGAGCTCGGCTGCTATGAAGTGTCATTAGGTGACACCATCGGAGTGGGTACTGCGCACGAGGCGAAGTCATTGCTGAGTAATATGAAGCAATCTTTTAGTACAGAGCAACTCGCCCTACACTTTCATGATACCTATGGCCAGGCCTTAGCCAATCAATATGTTGCATTAGAGTTGGGTTATAGAACCTTTGACACCTCTGTTGCAGGACTTGGAGGCTGCCCTTATGCAAAAGGGGCCTCAGGTAATGCTGCGACAGAAGACCTTGTATACATGCTTCAAGGCGCAGGAATGAGTGCAGGCATAGATCTGAACAAACTCATTCAAGCAGGCCATAAAATTTGCCATATATTAGGCCGCGAGAACCAATCTAAAGTCGCCAATGCGCTTTCAAAACAGTCATAGCACTTTAATAAGTAGTCTCAGCATTTTAGTAAGTAGTCCAACCATTTTAATAAGCAGTTGCAGCTTTTGATAAGTAGCCGCAGTATTTTAATAAATTCAGGCACAAGTAAACTCAGGATACGATAATGAATAAATGTCTATGGAAACCTTCGGCAGAGCGTATATCTAGTAGTGAACTAAACGCTTTTATGTCTTTCCTGAACAGCGAATACAATCTTGAGATCAGCCAATATCAACAACTTCATCAATGGTCAATTGATAATAAAGAAGCATTCTGGAAGTCTGTATGGGCATTTTTTAAAGTAACAGGGAAAATGGGCAATAGTATCCTCAAAGAAGCTCATCTCATGCCAGGGGCGAAATGGTTTCCAAATGCCACTTTAAATTTCGCTGAAAACCTCCTATACCCTTCAAACTTAAAGCAAGATAAGCAACAAGGGAACAGTAACAGCACACTTGCAATTATTGAGCGTGGCGAACACCAGCGAAGAGAAACACTCACATTTTCCCAGCTAAGAACTAATATGGCGCATGTGGCACATTATCTGAAGTCGCTCGGCATTCAAAAGGGTGATTGTGTCGCAGGGTTTCTACCGAATAGTCAGCATGCCATTATTGCAATGCTGGCCACGGCTAGTTTAGGCGCAATCTGGACCTCATGCTCACCCGATTTCGGGGTAAACGGTGTGGTCGATCGTTTTGCCCAAACACACCCAAAAGTTTTGTTTGCAACTGACGGCTATTATTATGCCGGTAAATGCATTCATTCTTTAGATCGAGTCAGAGAGATCGAAGCCAGTTTAAAAGACCTTAAAAGTACAGTCATTGTGCCTTACTTAAATTCTTCAGACAGACCTAATGTTACTCCTGAAAAGCATACGCTATGGGATACTTTATTTTCAGACAACACGCCTGAATTAACGTTTACACAAATGGCATTTGATGAGCCTTTATATATCATGTACTCATCGGGTACGACGGGGAAACCCAAATGTATCGTGCATAGTGTAGGCGGCACTCTAATACAGCACATAAAAGAGTTGGCACTGCATACCGATGTTAAGGCGGGTACAAAACTTTTTTATTACACGACCTGTGGCTGGATGATGTGGAACTGGTTAGTTTCGGGCTTAGCTTTAGGTGCGAGTGTCGTGCTGTTTGATGGCTCGCCTTTTCATCCTCAACAAAGTATTTTATTTGATCTTGCAGATGAAGAAGAAATAGATGTGCTTGGTGCTAGTGCCAAATATTATGCCGCCTGTGAGAAGTTCAATTTAAGCCCCATCAAGAGCCATGCTTTAACATCGGTTAAGACCTTACTTTCTACGGGCTCACCCTTAAGCCATGAGAGCTTTGATTATATATATCAAGCCATTAAGCAGGATGTGTGCGTATCCAGTATATCTGGTGGCACCGATATTATTTCTTGCTTTGCTTTGGGCTGCCCTATTTTACCGGTTTACCAGGGTGAACTTCAGTGCATAGGCTTAGGGATGGATGTGCAATTTGCGAACGATTCAGGAGAAGCATTAAGCACAGGTAAAGGTGAGTTAGTTTGCAGACAAGCATTTCCATCGATGCCAACTGGATTTTGGGGAGATGATAAAGGGAAAAAATATCATTCTGCCTATTTTGCTCGCTTTCCGGATGTGTGGGCACATGGCGACTACGGAGAATTAAAAGTACATGCTATTAATGATGAACAACCAGCCCAAACAGGCGTGATCATCCATGGCCGTTCTGACGCGGTGTTAAATCCTGGTGGCGTGCGCATCGGTACAGCCGAGATTTATCGTCAGGTCGAAAAAATTGATGCCGTATTCGAATCTATTGCGATAGGCCAAGAATGGCAAGATGATGTGCGTGTCATTTTGTTTGTTCGCTTGCAACAAGACCTAAAACTTGATGAGGGTTTAGTGACTCAAATAAAACACAGCATCCGGCAAAACACCACACCACGACACGTGCCTAGTAAAATAATCCAAGTTAACGATATTCCGCGCACTTTAAGTGGCAAGATAGTAGAGTTGGCTGTCAGAAATATTGTACACGGAAAAGCGGTAACGAATAAAGAAGCGTTAGCCAACCCCGAAGCGCTCGACTTATTTGTCGATTTGCCAGAACTAAGCAAATAACTAAAAAACTTTAACTCTATTTCAAACATTTAAATTTAAGGCGGGCGGCCAAATAAAATGATGAGACCCCATATTTTACTCTTTCTTTGCTTAATTTTGGCCAGCCCCGCCAACGCTCAACAAATCACAGATGACTATTCGCCAGAGTCAGGCGATTCAGTAATTGCAGATAAGCACACAAAACACCTCCCACTGAATAATTTTAATGCAATTGGCACGACCAAACCGGCAAAGCAATTCATTGTTAGCTCGGCTAACCCGCTTGCAAGCCAAACCGCTTACGACGTGCTCAACAAGGGAGGGAACGCCATAGACGCGATGGTGGCGATTCAAACCGTTTTAGGTTTAGTCGAGCCACAGTCGTCTGGTTTAGGTGGCGGGGCATTTCTTGTTTATTATGATGCAAAATCAAAACGCATTAGCACTTATGACGGTAGAGAAACGGCCCCCATTAAAGCGCCGGATAATTTATTCATGACTAAAGACGCTACGCCCATGCAGTTTTTCGATGCGGTAGTTGGCGGTCGTTCAGTTGGTACACCGGGCACAGTCAAGCTGCTGTGGGAAATCCATCAAACCCACGGAAGTAAACTTTGGTCTGAATTACTATCACCTGCCATCTCCTTAGCAAACAAGGGGTTTATGGTTAGCCCTCGTTTAGCGAATGCCATCAAAAATGACGAGACAAGGCTGACGCACGATAAAGCCAGCGCTGAATACTTCTTCCCTGAAGGTCTGGCTCTGCGAAGTGGTGAAACTCTCAGAAACCCTGAATACGCAGAAACATTATCACTATTATCTCAACATGGCGGTGATTATTTTTATCGAAGTGAGATTAGCCATGCTATTGTCAGCAAGGTTCAAAGCGCGAAGAATCAAGGTTATTTGAGCCAAGCAGATTTTGATCAGTACGCGATAAAGGAACGTAAGCCAACCTGTTCATCATATCGAC
>Ga0209290_1000535_pt1 | contig 26347 bp, 16 predicted proteins | sample EN1Hudsemesocosm_2_FD_184632 | JGI IMG/M metagenome (GOLD analysis project Ga0209290, IMG submission 184632) | Methane-oxidizing microbial communities from mesocosms in the Hudson Canyon - EN10B Hudson Canyon (SPAdes) (version 2) | ecosystem: Environmental > Aquatic > Marine > Cold seeps... | reverse complement strand
CGATATGCATTCAGTGATGTTGCGATTGCTTCTATTAAGAGCTTGCTCAGGTCACTGCGAGCTACTCTCATCAGAAACCTAACAATGTTATCTTTAAGCTGACACAGCGCATGAGTAAAATTAACTTTGTATTTACTTTTACGGGTTTTACAGCGCTCCACTGTTAATACTTTGGCTTCAGATATTGCAACCGCAGCAATATTTTTTGACAACGTTTTAGCATGAATATCCTGCAACACAGCCTCAACAGATTTTCCAGAAAAGTTTTCTATATTGAGTCGACTTTTCATGATTTTATAATCTTCTTCAACACTCCATCGCTGATGATATAAATCGCTAAAAATACTGTACGGGTAGTCTTTGTTGCTAAACAGAGAGGACATTAAAATTTCAGTTTCACCCGTTGTTAGCGTGATTTTAATCAATCGTAATTTAATGGGGGCTGTAGGCAAACCATCTTTTTTACAGCGACGCAGTGACTTCTCTACACATCGGAATTCCACTACAGCATCACGTTTGCCAGACTTTACGAACGCCTTGATTTCGTTCGATGAATCTACAACAGCTCGTGCACAAAAATTGATACCAAGCTGCATATGAACTTTAAAAAACCAGACTGCAGGGTAGCCCCGGTCATAAAGAATTAAATCTTTATCATTGGATTGTTCCAAGTGCTGCAATGCCATATTTCGTTCGCCAGTTGAGTGAGAATTAACTTGTAAGTCAACCGTAAGCTGGTTCTTAATGTCATACAACTGAGACATACGAATAGCAGGCCTTATCGAGTGAGCACGAGCCTTACCAAAATGTGAATGTAGTTCTGGTGAAGACGGCAATTGAGTAACAGAACCATCGACTGCAAGCAATCTAAACCCTCGCCACCGCTGTACATTTCGGGATTGATAAAAAGTATGAATAAGGTTGGCATTTAGGTCTTTAAATGCGGTGTAGGAAAGTTTCTTTCTTGCCTTACAAAAAGCGGCTGCTGTCACGTTTGTAAGTGCAACGGGAGAATCATCAAGGACTTGAAAAAAACGACTTAATTCGCTTTGAATAGAGCCATTTACCATATTCAGCATAAAGCTGATTAATCGAGGAAAAGTAAGAGAGCGATCACGAGTAAAATCTTTTTCGGATTTACGGTGCTCAGCAAGAAATTCCGGTGAAAATATCTTGCTGGACATATTTTGTACAATTTGAATCGAAAATTGAACAGTTTTGAATGGTGTTTTTCGGTTTCATAACTTTAGCTCTTAAGTTCGTGATTCAACTGCCGCAAATAGTACACCTAAGTTGTTAATAAACATAATAATTCATTAAGTTAATGACATTGATGAGTTCGTAGTAGACACTCCCCAGTTCAGTGGTATTCACGCTGCGTGTGGTGCGCTGTAATAGCTCTACCCCTAATTCACTCTCTAAACCTTTGATGCTGCGTGAAATTGAGGATGCAGGTAGATCAAATTCTTTGGCCGCCAGGCTAAAGCTCTTAAGCTCAGCGGTACGCTTGTAATAACGTAAGGCTCGTAATTTGTCCATAATCACCTCTAAATTTGCTACATGGTGCCATTTATTTTACCTATTATTGTGAAAATCACAAAAATGATTTGTTTTGGCGGGTATTTTTCACCTTCTACTAGAGACGTATGATGGCTTTATTCCATTCAGCAACACAGCGTTGAACTTGCTCAATACTGACTATGGGGTTGAACCCTCAAGGTTAAATGTTGATGGAAATGAAACTGGCACCCTATGCGAAAACGCATAACAAATCGATACTCAAAATAGGAAATCATTATGTCTGCTTATATTATGGCTTTTGTTCGTACCAAAGACCTTGAAGGCTACAACCGCGAATATGCACCACTGGCCTTTCCTCTTGTGATGAAGCATGGCGGTCAGCCTGTGGCTATGACCGAAAATGTAGAAACATTAGAAGGGGCCGTTCCGGCAGGTCGTCTAGCTATCTTGGAGTTTCCATCGCTAGAGAATGCAAAGGCATTTTATGCCGACCCAGAGTACCAACCCTTGATCAAAGTACGCCAAAAGTATAGCGACAGCGATGCAGTGATATTTGACAAAGGGTTTGATCCTTCTGCCTTGTAGGGTACGCTGTTTTTCTTAGCGACGGCCTCATGTTGCGAGGTCGTCCATATCTATGTCATTCAAAGATGATTTGAACGGAGATACTAGCCCATTTTTTGCTCATCAATGTTCCATGGGGCAGAGTAACGTTTTATTGATATTAATGTCTGCTATAACCCCGTAAACAGAAATTGAATTTAAAGCTATGACTAAACAGTAAGCGAAGATTAAAATTGAAAATTTTAATCACCTGACGTCTGCTACTGGCACCTTTTAGTTGTTTTAACCTCTTAGCAAAAAGGAACGCTTTGTGCTGTGATTTCAATGGATGGTTGCAACACACTCATTAAATCTATCAGCCGGCGTTTCATAATCCAAGGTTTTTCTGGGTCTGGTGTTTAGTTGTCTAGCTATTTCATCAAGGTCCTCTTGCGAATGAACAGAGAGGTCCGTTCCTTTCGGGAGGTACTGTCTTAATAATCTATTAGTGTTCTCGTTACTACCTCTTTGCCAGGGACTTCTTGGGTCACAGAAGTAGATTTGTATGTCGGTGGCTAAGGTAAATTGTTGATGTGCTTTCATCTCAATGCCTCGATCCCAAGTCAATGATTTATAAAGCTCTCTCGGTAATGTCTGCGCTTGTTTAATTAGTGCATTGATAAACTCTTCGTTCTTCTTACTTTGCACTTTCACCAACACTACAAAGCGTGTTTGCCGCTCAACTAAAGTTGCAATGCAGCTATATTGACTCCCTTCGATCAAGTCTCCCTCCCAGTGTCCTGGCACTGCACGGTCTTCAACTTCTGCGGGTCTTTCCCTTATAGATACAGTGTTTGGAATACGTCCCAAGCCATCCCCTTTAAGAGAGGTTGATTTCGAACGCCTTATAGTTCGCTTAGATCGCAACAGCTGCACCAGCTCTTTCTTCAGTACACCACGGGCTTGTATGAATAGGCTTCTATAGATTGTTTCGTGTGACACGTTCATGGAATCATCATTGGGGTAAGTTTTCTTTAGCCATCCTGCTATTTGTTCAGGAGACCACTTTAATCTTAACTTCTTTTCAACGATGAGGGCTAGTTTAGGATATATAGCTAACTTACATAGCTTGGGCCTATGAGCATTCGACCATGCGGCTTTATCTGCCTTAGCAGCTCTGTAGTCAAGACGACCACCATTTTTATTAACTTCGCGGCTAATAGTTGATGGTGAGCGACCTAGTTGGAAAGCTATCTCTCGGATGGATAAATTGGAGACGATACCTCGAGATATTTCTTCACGTTCTTCAAGAGAAAGAGCAATTTTAGACCGTATTCGAGGAGCTGGTCTTATCCCTCCAGTTGGTGCAAACCTCTTATATATAGTTGAAGAAGGCCGATCAATTGATCGAGCAATGGACCTGAGAGAGTCCCCATTTTTGTATTTGTCCCAGAGTTCAGACACGAGCTCGGGAGTGTAGTTAAGATGCTTGCCCATAAAGTAACACTCCTATTCTTATTAAATAAAAATAGCGTGTTGCAGCGACTAATTGAAATCACAGCTCTTAGCCAGCGGTATTTCGATGTCCCCATAAGGAGTGCTAATGCTCAGAAGCCTCCATTAACTGCACTTTACGTAAAGCTAATTTAGCTCAGATTCTAGAGAAGACAACAGGTATCGCTTTGCGCCCCAAAGCTATGGGTTTTCTGAAGCTCTAATAACTCTTAGCTAGCGGTCTCCCGACACTCATAAATGGCTGCTTTTTCTCACTTTCCTTAGTTCACTGAATGCTCAAATTAGCTGAATAACCCTAATTTGTATTTGGCTATCGAACGTCATGATTACGGATGTTTGAGTCAAAGCATGTTGATATATCGAGTCAAAACCTAATTCCAAAGTTGTAATATCCGGTTCGAGCAGACACATCCACAACCTACAAAATAGTACTTAAGCCCTAAGTAAGTGACATTCGAAAAACTGCTCTCATATCTTATCAGTAGCCCCCTGGAAATCCATATAGGTTTATAACCTTAGCGGCTTTAACCTAATTATTACGGCTGTAATATCTTATTACTTAATTTGATTGGATCAGACCTGTAATACGAGCTACTCTCATTACATGGATGTATTCAGAAAACTATCAATAAAATATAAACTAATTTTCGTTGTGGTACTGACTGCTGCGATTGGTTTAACGCTGGCAAGTAGTGCCTCCGTCTCTTATGATCATATTATGCAAAAGCAAGCCTTGGCCGAAGAAATGCAAATTCTTAGTCAGGTTGTGGCATTGCGTAGTGCTGCAGCGCTGAGTTTTGGTGATCAAAAGAATGCATTAGCAAATCTCAATACATTGAAGGTGAGTAGTTCTGTGCGTTTTGCTTGTATGTATGATGCGGATGGCAAAACATTTGTAAAAGTGGGGCAAGGAGAATTACCTTACGAATGCCCGACTTCATTAATGGCTGACGGTGAATATTTTGAACAAGATTATCTCGATGTATTTCAATCGGTTATACGAAATAATGAGGTTATAGGGCAGGTAGTTATCAGATCAGGGCTGGAGCAACTAAATGATCGACTACAGCAACAGTTAATTGTGAGTGTTGTGGTACTTATTATTTCATTATGCATTGCTTTTGCTCTAACGGCTCGAATGCAACGACAGATCTATAAACCCATTATTCAATTGGGTAAGGTGGCTGCTCAGGTAAGCAACAATAATAACTATGCCATTCGCGCATCGGTTGAAAATGATGATGAATTTGGAAAAACCGTTAAAGCATTCAATGACATGCTCCATGAAATTGAACAAGATAAAAAAGATTTATTAGAGCTAGCCTATTATGATCCGCTTACACACCTTCCTAATCGGCGCATGTTCTCGGAAAAAATTAAGTTAGCATTGGAAAATGTCACGAGGAATAAAAACAGTAAAGTCGCTTTGATATTTATGGATGTTGATAAGTTTAAACAAATCAACGATACCTTAGGGCATGACATCGGCGATATTTTTCTTATAGAATTTTCTAAACGTTTGCAAGCTGCCTTGCCAGACACCGCAACAGCATTCAGGCTGGGCGGGGATGAATTTACGGTAATTCAAAATGACGTGCTTGAGAAGGCTGACATCATAAAAACTGCAGAGGCGATTTATAAAGAGATTGCTCCTGAATTACAGGTGGCAGGTCTAAACTTAACCATGTCAGCAAGCTTAGGTATTGTCATGTCGGATGGAAATGACACGCCAATTACGATGATGAAAAATGCAGATATTGCATTGTATCGTGCTAAGGATGCTGGACGCGGAAACTATCAGTTTTTTTCATAAAAGCTACTCATTATCTTCCAGCTTAAAAGCATACCGGAATGACTAATTTTGATAAAGCGCATCGGAATGACTTATTTTTGTAACACACTGGAATAACCAGAGTTTTCACCAAACAGTGATCGTGCAAAACTTTTTATTTAGTGTTGATTATTCTTGCGAGGCTGAGTAGGTCTGAATCTATTAATAGCCCATTTTTTATTGCTTTCGAAAGGTTTATTTCAAATTTGTTTTGATCTTGAGTTCTTAAAATATTAACGATGCCTCCTTTATCTGTGAAACCTTTTACGCTGCCAATACTTAACACAAACAAGTGATTCATATTCTTAAATAGTTGTTCGATGACCTCTAGATGCTCTGTTCCGACAAAGAGGATATGACAGCCGGGTTCTATCTCTTCAGAGTCTGATGTACGAACTACTTTCAAATTTCTATCTCTGATTCTAGTTCCATCCACCGCATCAAGAAAACCACCAAATGGCACGCTACCGTATAGACACAATCTCAATGGACTATTTAAATTCTTAAAAGCATCGACAGGCCACTCAACGAAATTGGCAAAGTTATAAAGAAAGAGTGCCTTCACATGAAACTCTTTGGCTTGTTGTGGGCTGCTTTTAGTGGTCGCGTTCAAAGAACCACTGCTTATTGAAAGCAAAACAGCAAACAAAAGCAAAATTAAAAACCGAATTCGGTATAGGTGCCGGTAAAGATGTTTGTAATAACAAGGCTGAAAGCGTAAAGATAAATGGTTGAGAATATACATGTTGGGTTGCTCCTTTAAAAGCTAAGGCTAAGGTGAGCATAGATGACAGGCCGTTTTCGGTCGATGTTTGGTTGGCCACTTATTTTATGATCTAGCGGGTGGCCTGCTGTGATATTGGCCTTTACTATGTTTTTATAGGCGACTTTTAGACCAAGGCCTGTGCTCTGAAATTTCGCTGATATATCCGTATTTTGTTTCTGTTCACCATAACTATAGTCAAAGAATAGAAAAGGCTGCAATGAGATTGCGTTCTGGTGCTTGTTAAAATCAACAGACCAGCCGATAGCTTGCTCAAGTGAAATCGCATAGGCGTTATTGCCACTGAAAATACCGGGTTCAAAGCCTCGGTTGGCCGTTGAACCCGTGGTTGTGAATTGCTCGGAAGAGGGGAGGTTTTTGCTTGAGTATTGTCCTGTGGCTGACATGCTAAAAGGATGCTTTGAAGAAAGCGCTGAAATCCATTGTGGGGTCATAAAATCATAGGAAATTTTAGCCAGCCAAAATTTGGAAGCTAGCGCCTTATTATTTGTGCTAGTGATGCGGTTAATAGAGGGTTGTAATGTCAAAATATGTTGGCTGTTTGTCTGCCATGGCCTTAGGAAATGCAATTGATAAGAGGCAGAAAGTGTTGTGTAATCGACCTCTTCATTTAAAAAATCGGGAAATACTTCGCTGGTGACCGTCGATTGCTTGGTTGATAACGACAGACGTCGGTTATGAATGAGTTGGGTGTTTTTTTTATGCTCTGGAATATTCGTCCAAGTGGCTGTTAGGGAGCTTAGGTCTCCGGCTAATCCTAGGTCTGAAAATTGCCCGGTTACGGCAAAGTCACTTCTTAAAATTGATAGTTCGAGCTGATTCGTTGAGTTGAGTGGGCGGCTATACCCCAGACTACCGAAAAAATTATCCGGTTTGTTTGTGGTCAGAATTTTCGCCCTTAGTTGACCGGATAAACTCAGAGGATTATTTATAATGTGAGAATACATTAAACGGTTTATACCTGTTTGGCTTACGCCTTTGTTATCGATGACAAGCTGAGATACATGTTGTGTTTCTTTCATTACTCTAACGTTTAGACGTGCTTCACCTTGGTTTGAACCGACTGAAAAGAAGCTAAATATTTTTAGTCCCGGTTTTTCGTTGAGTGACGTTACGATTTTTTTTATGTCAGGCTCATATATAACTTGCCCCATAAGGTCGGCAAAGGGCGCTGTAAGTTGCTCAGTGCTGTATATTTCGTTGCTGTAAATATCTATGTCTGTCAGGGTGCCTTTTAGCACGTGTATGGTAAGTGTTGAATCGACGATCTCTTGGGGAATGACATAGGATTGATTAAAGGTCAGACCTTTTTCCCGGTAGGCAAGTGTTAGGGCATCCGCAATTTTATTAATATCACTGATGCTGAGTAGCTCATTCATATGGCTATAAACCTGGTTAACTCGAGTATGAAGGAACTCATTGGTAATACCGTATTCAGGGTAGAGGGAATCGCCCTGTAATTGAATACGATTGATTTTAATCAGGCCATTTTTCATTTCATTTGGTTTGGTCGTAGTTTGATTCTGAATAGCGGTGTCCGAGTTAGCTTGGCTTTTTTGAGGTGTAGGTTGACTCGTGTAATCAAGTTGAATTAATGGCTTTTTTTGCGCGATGATTTGTTTAGCTTGTACACCCAAGCTAAGCGATAAACAGGCAACACAACAAGCACCCCGTAAGATAATGCATAGCAGGTGAGAGGTGTACTTACAAAGGGTCGTTAAGATATTCAATGATCGTCCTATTTCTGTTTTTTTAATTTGACCATTATTCTGGCAGTTCGCCACCTAGTAGTAGTCTGCTTAAATAGTTTTTAATTGCCTGGTACTTACTGCAATCTGTTTCGTTGCTGCCAGTATCAGCGTTACAATCGGGCATAATTGTATCGATTGAAACCTTTGTAGGTGGTGTTAGTTCAATCTCAATGGTGGTATTTGAATTTGGCGCAGTACTATCCGTTTGGGAGTCGGCAACAATACTGTCCACCTCGGTGATCCGTTCTGACAGTTCAGGGGACGTGGTTAAGGTAAGAAACACCTTGCCGTTTCCTTCGGTGATCGCAACAGCATTGACGAGTCCTTGGTTATTGACCGTATTTGCTTTAATTGCATCACTGTAAAAAAGATCCAAGAAAATATTGCCATTGAAAGACACGATATCACCGCTGTTATAAATTAGATTGCCGGAGGGAGAAATTTCGGTCTCTAAAGGCTGGGTAAGCTGAACGCCTAACAAACCATCATCACTGGTCGAGATAATCACTTCACTTGCAGTGGATAGATGAATATCGCCGCTGGAGCTTAATAAGGAGCCGCTGTTGTCGATGAATTGTCCCGCAATATAAATTCCACTGCTACCTTTCGTTTGAATATCACCCAGATTGGTGATGCCACCCTGGGTCTGGTTGTGATCTGTTAGCGTGAAGTTGCCTTGACTAAAATCTTCGATGGTCGTTTCCATATCTGAGGCTAAGAAACCTCCTACATCAATCGAGGCGTTTTCGCCAATCAAAATTCCAGCGCTATTAAGCAGTAGTACTTGACCGTTTGCGTTAATTTTCCCAAATATCTGACTGGGTAGACCAGAAAAATCTCTATTCAGCACAATAGATGAGCCATTAGGTTGGACGAAGTTAACTTTTTCTGTGCTGGTTACATTGAATGATTGCCAGTCAATCGCGAGACGGTTTGAATTTTGAGTGATTGTTGTTTGTTCTAAGACGGTGGAAATTTCCCCGTTTCCATGGGTGATGTTACCTCCGGTGGGGCCGGCTTTAGCGCTCGAAAACACAGACAAAGCAAATAATGAAAGCAAAACTAAGGTTAGGTGATCGATGCTTCCACCGCCTCCAATTGTTTTCTGCGCTTCATTTTTGATGGGGAGCGATACATTGCTTGTCGCGGTTTCAGCGGGTTCAGACTGTGTATCCTGTTCCTCTATGGCACTGTCATCTGACTGGCCACTGGGAATTACCCCTATTGGAAGCATACTGCCGGAACCGATCCCCGTTAGATGCCGGATTGCTCCGTTAGGTAAGTGGTCGGCATCATTGTCACTGCCGTCGGTTATTTGTAGCTGTAAGCAATGATGCCCTGTTGAAAGGCCCTGAGTGTATTGATTGTCTCCCGGAGCTGGGCAGATTCCAGCTAATCCTTGTGCGGATGAGTAGTTATCTTTGTTGTTGGTAAGGAAGAACGACCATAGAGAAGAGCTGGGCTCAAATTTAAGTAAAACTGGGTCGATAGGAAGAGGGTGATGTAGTGGTATGACAATACGGCTAGCGCTAGCCGTTTCAGGTAAATTAAGTATTTCGAAGTCAAAAATATTATGTGTATCATCAATTGATGGTGGGGTTGAGGGTGTGCCTAGTGTTATTGGTTGACCAGACTCAACGGTTTCTTCAATTTGGCGACTGGTAATATTTGCAACTTGATTATTACTTAGGGAAGCAATTTTACCTAGGCGGGCAAATTGGCCGTTCTGGGTTTGGAGGAAATAGCGTGTTGCATCACCTAATGCCGAATGGAGGTATTCTTCTTTGCCAGTATGGGCATTAAACATATCATAAGCATTCGATACGCCATCTTTATCGGTATCAGCATTCTGACTGGCTTTTATGTTAAAGGAATAATCTATCAATGACGTTAACTCTTTATCATTTAAGTGGCGGGATACACTCAGTTGTATCGTATGAATGCCAGGTTCCAAGCCACTAATCAGGACAGTGCGGGCGGTGGGATAGGCATCTGTAAGATTAGACTGATTGGTAAGCAGTCCTGATAGGTCCCATGTGAGAATCGGCGGTGGCGCTTGGACTCCTGCTATATTTCCTTGTATTTTAACAGTGCCACTATCAAGATATTCGACATCAATCCACAGCGAAGGTTTTGAGGCTCTGAAAGCATCACTGCCTAGAGAAATTTCAATAATGTCTGTCGTGCCGTCAAGGTCTCTATCGGTGCTGGTTGTCGCTTCATTAGTATTGCCATAGAGATAGAGCTCGACTGCATCGGTAATGCCGTCATGATCAACATCACCGTTTTCTGCTAGGTTGATATCCGAGGCAGGGTCAAAGCGATCAGTGATCACTGAAAGTTCAAAAATGTCAGGTAGGTCGTCATTATCTCTGTCATTTATTACGGTGTCGCCACCGTCATTGGTCGTGCCAGTTAAGAAGGCCTCAATGGCGTTGTTAACGCCATCGTCGTCAGTATCTGGTTCATTCGCTAATAAGGGGTTACTCGCCAATCGAACTTCAAGTGTATCAGCGTAACCGTCGCCATCGTAATCACTTGATAGACTGATGTCAGTGATAGAGAGTGCTTGTAAGTAAGCTTCTACAGCGTTGCTTAAGCCATTAGAGTTATCATCGGATAACCCATCATTAGTGGGATGATTTGCATTGAAAACATTCGCAAGCTCTGTAATTAGTTCGGTAACATCAGGTAGGCCATCTAAGTCAGTATCGGTAGATAGCTCTGAGTCAAATGCACCCCCAAGGTCAGCTAAAAAATATTCGATCGCATTAGATACGCCGTCGTTGTCGTCGTCTAGATGGCCATCTGCCACTGGGCTGTTAAGTGATAAATAGTTGCTACCTAGAATAAATTCAGCATAGTCGGGTAAGTGGTCACCATCGGTATCGGTATTAATTGCTGTTTCTTGGGCACCGCCATTTTCTTTTAAGTCTGCTTCAATGAGATCGGAAATACCATCGTTGTCTGAATCTTCAAATAATATTGTCGTGGTAGACGATTCATTGTTTCCAGCAAGGTCGGTGGCGGTGACGGTAAGTATCTCTTCATCGGCTTGCACAGTCGTGATGGCGCAGTGATAACTCCCAGTTAAGCTGTCTGCTGTTGTGGTGCAAAGTGCCAAACCTTGGCTATCGAATACGGTAATCGTTGTGCCGGGAGGGGCTATGCCATTGACAAATTGCCCATCGCTTTCGTTTATTTGTACTACTCCATAAGCGATGAAACTAATGCTGGTTTGGCTACTGATTTCCTGACCATTTATGGTGCCCGTGATGGTCGTTGTTTCTACGTTTGAGTTGGTAGCGGATGCGGTATAATTGCCGTTATTATGGTCTGTTACACGACTAATACTGGCTGAGTTATTAACACTTAATATCAGGGTATCGCCACCTGATAATAAATGGTTTCCATTGGTATCTATTGCTTGAATGGTGATGACTGAGGTATCTGTTCCATTTCCCCGTAAAATATCCGGTGATGTAGAAAAAGAAGTCGTTGCGGCAGATGCTAATCCTGGTGTAAATGTAAGCTCTACGGTGTCCGTTATGGCTGTGGCGCTTATATTACCGCTGATCGTCACACTTTCTGCGACCGTGTTGCTTATGGTTGCGGTGTAGGTGCCGTCATTGTGGTCGTTGATGGTGCCTAATACCGCTGTTGCGCTGTTTTTTGCCAAGGTGAGCGTACCGGCGCTCCTAGTTATAATATTACCTTGGTCATCTTTCGCTTGAATGGTAAGGGTGGAGGTTGCGCCTCCGTCAGTTGTGACTGAGGCGAGTGAGGCCGAGATCGTGGTATTGGCCCCTGAGACTCTGCTTGGGGTAAAGTTAATCGTTTGATTGCCGGAGCTAATGGTATTGCCTGCAATCGTGCCGCTGATGATGACACTTTCTGCGACGTTATTGTTGATGGTGGCGGTATAGGTACCATCATTATTATCTGTTACAGCACTCAATACCGCCGTCGCGCTATCTTCTGCCAAAGTGACCGTACCACCACTAGCGGTTAAATTGTTTCCTTGGGCATCTTTCGCTTGAATGGTAATGGTGGAGGTTGCACCGACGTTAGTTGTGACTGAAGTGGGTGAGGCCGATATCGTAGTATTGATCGCTGAGACCGAGCCAGGGGTAAAGTTAATCGTTTGATTGCCGGAGCTAATGTTATTACCGGCAATCGTGCCGCTGATGGTCACAGTTTCTGCGACGGTATTGCTAATGGTCGCCGTGTAGCTGCCGTCGTTGTGATTGATGACAGCGCTTAATATCGCTGTCGCGCTATTTTCTGCTAAGGTGACTATGCCGCCGCTGCTGGTCAGATTATTTCCTTGAGCATCTTTCGCTTGAATGGTAAGGGTGGAGGTTGCGCCGCCGTCAGTTGTGACTGAGGCCGGTGAGACCGAAATCGTGGTGATAGTCGATGAGGCGGGGCCGGGCAAAAATGTGACGGAGGTGGGTGATCCATTTGTGACTGATTCTTCAGGCGTCGTACCACCATCCTCATCTCTGTCTAGTGTTGCCGTGATGTTAACAATCCCAGTTAAAGTACTTTTTATTGTTGCAGAGGCGAGACCTGAAGCGTTGGTTGTTGTGGTAAAAGTAGTCTGGTTGTTACTGAACGAGGCGATACCAGAAGAGATAGTGAAGGTAAGGTCGACGTTGGATAAAGCGATATCATCGCCGTCTTCCTCGTTCAATTGAAGGGTAATATTACCGGTATCTATGCCATTGGCAGTTGCACTATTAACGGTGGCGGTGAGCAGACTACCTGAAACGCTTACACTGATGTCTTCATCAATGATTGTGTAGGTAAATGCATTTTGGGTCGTCGTGTCATCATTTGCATCACCAATGACAAAGTCTGTAATTGCGCCAATATCTAAGGTGATGATGCTGGTTTCATCATTTTCGGCAGACGTATCATCCAAAATTGAGAAGTTGATGAGCGATAGATTACTGGCAGGCTGACCATTATAAGTACCCGCAGGAATACTTAATGAAGGGTTTGAGTAGTCTGTTCCATTATTGGCTGTACCAGATAAATTTAAGGTTACTGCGGTGGTCGTTGGGATATAACCAAATACGGCGATGGCTGGTAAGTTGGCTCCGTTATCTTCATTGTCATTATTTGAAGCCAAAGTGAACTCAATCTTGTTGGTGATAATGGCAATAGTGAAATAGCTAGTACCAGCTGGAAAGGTGATATCAGAAAACGTAGTGGTATTCGTGTATTTTATCGCTGCGCTACCACTACTGAAATTACCGTCACTATCACTAAGTAGCACGTAACTTTGGCCGGTTGCTAAAGCGGGTAAAGTACTAAATTGCATATTAATGGCCCCCACTGAGGAGGTATTCTCTACTTTCCATTCCCTGACTGTTCGTTTATCGAATATTGTCGATAAGTCAGTTGTTTGAGTGCTTATAGTGCTACCGTTGTCATGTCCGAGAAGTAAGTAGTCCCCGTCACTCAGCGTGTCTGAATGAGAGCTATTGGCTGAGATGAAATCTGTGTCGGTTGAAATGACTAGTCCTGCGCTGTCGTTTACACCTCGTGAGATACGTTGGTCCAGGTCGCCAGTCAGGTCTTTTGCTAAACCAAATACGCCGAAATTGTATGTGCCATCTAAAGTATAAACCGCTGTTGCACTCGAATTAAGGTAGTTGTTGGTAAGAGTTTGACCGTACTTTATTGCTAGATAAGACTCCACCTGATGACGCTCTGTGGTTGATAATATAGTGTTGTAGAGGGCAACTTCTGCAATGCGGCCATCAAAGTCTTCATCAGTATCATCTCCTCCTACTGTAAAGCGGGTATCACCTCCATGTAATGATTCGCTAAAGACAGTGGGTATGTCCGAATTTTGGAAACCATTTAGATAATTATAAGCAGGTGAGGAGACAATACTAAAGTCAATGGCCCCTGAGTAGATAAGCGGCTCGTTATAACGCATCGGTTCGTTGATACTGAAATCACGATAATCGGGAAACGCAACGCCACTTGAATAAAATACTTGTCCAGATGGGTAGAACCCAATATGAGGGTAAGCCAAAAAGGTACCCATCCCGAGAAACTGATTAAATGCACCTGATGATTGGTCGGCTTCAGTGACGATAAAAAAAGTAATATCATCAGTCTGATTAGGCATAACACCACTGGCTTCGAGGAAGTCCTGATCACCATCCAACTCAATGCTTCGATGAAAATTCATTACACTGGATGCGGTGTTGAGAGAAGGTTGATTAAGCGTTGTGTTTTGGGTTACATGTTTAGTATTGCCACTTACGTCATCCCACTGAGTAATGGCAGAGGTGCCTGTAACGCCTTGGTCGGCATCAAGCCAAATTCTTAGATTATTACCTACACCGCCGGGCGCCGCTTGTGACATTTGGAATGAAAAAAGCGAAAAAAAGAGCCCTATAAAAAAGCGTAAGCAAATGCTCAGATACGTACTCAGAAATCACCTCAATTATACTGCGAATTTTTATTATTCAAATTGAGTAATAAATTATACATAAGTTTAAAGGCTGTATGTTGAAATATTGATGATTCAATAGGAGAAATGTTGATAAGGTGACATTTTGTTAGAATGTTATGTGCTTAAAACGAACATTAAAACTATAAGAAACGTTGAAATATGTCGAGGGGGATTTTTGTACAGAGTAATAACAATTGAAGGGTGATTAAGTATCGCCAATCGTATTCGTTAATGTCAGAGAGAATGTGAGGAGCAATCGTCACTGAGTAATACTATCAATCTTCAGTGGTTCACAAACAAATAATAGTTTCGTCTACTTATGGCTAGGTTTACCCGTATCAATACTTTTTTCAAGTAAGTATTGATACGGCCACCGTATGATTAGTGTTATATGTGATTATCAATTAGCTTGCTTGTAGCATGACAGGGTTTTCTTCGCGATCAAATATAGCGTATTGCGCGATGTTTTGGCCTGATACCACATCGTTAGTCATTTTATTTAAAAAGGGTTCAGCCTCTTCTTCTGTTGGGGCAAGGCCGTTTTGACCGGCTAGTCCAACAGCAAAAATAAAGTCCCAGTCTTTAGAAACGTTATCAGCTTCTTTGGATAATTCTGAAAATGAAGTGATATCTGCGGGTGATTTATCCACGCACATAACAGGTGAAAGTGTGCCGTGCTGCGTTTGTTTTTTCTTTTTACTAGTGCTTTCCGCTTTTGCAAAAAGTAATAATAGTCTTTGTGGTTGGTCTTGCTCGTTTGCAGCTTTTAATAGTTCAGAAAAATTAGAAATCATTTTTGTTACTCTACTGTGTTGATATAAAAAGTGTTGATATAAAAATAAGCGATTTATGGTTTGAATTAATCGTAATCAAGAAAGTTGTGTTGCCTGGCTTCTGATACTCGCTCTTTTAAGCGTGCAGATTTGTTAGCAAAAAACATGGTTGCCATGCAACAGGCAAGGACTCCATAAAGGGTCATGAAGCAAGCGGTGTGAATACCGAGTAAGTCAACAGATAAACCAAATAGAATAGGAAGTGTACAGCCTCCTAGACTGCCGATACCGGCAACGAACCCACCGATTTGCCCCATATTTTTGGGGTAGTATTCATGAATTGTTTTAAATACGCTGGCGCGGCCAAACCCCTGTGCGATACCAATGGTGATGATAAGCAGGCTGAATATCCAAACATTGATTTCAATAGATATTTCAACATCGCGATCAACGCCGTGAATTGTCATGGTGGTGGGCGGATAGCTCAAGAAAAATAAACAGACGATGCAAATCCAAAATACCATCCAATTGACTGACCGACCGCCATATCGATCTGAAAACCATCCGCCTAACGCTCGCGCCATACTCGATGTCACGACAAAAATAATAGTAAAGGCCACCGCACTTGAAAGGCTCAATCGATAAGCACTGATATAGTAGTGTGGTAGCCAAAAAATAAGGGCGATGAAGCTGCCAAAAACAAAGTAATAATAAAGCCCGAAGCGCCAAACTTGTATGTTTTTTAAGACACTTAACAAACTGATATTGTGGTATTTATTCTGTGCTTTGAATGTTTTTGTTGGTGCGATTAACCAAAACAAAAATGCCGATATAATTAATGCAATTCCGAAAAATGGCCCTACACTTTGCCAGCCCCATTCACTAATAATAAGAGGCGTGGCTATTAGCGTGAAGGCTGCGCCAATATCACCCACACCATATATACCCATGGCAGTGCCTTGGCTATGTCGATCAAACCAATCTACAACATATCGTAAGCCGATCGTGAACGATGCGCCGCCTAAACCAATCCATAAACCTAATAATAGGTAATGATTATATGTCTCCATTAATGGGAGTAAAAATAAAGCAGGAGCAGTTATCAGCATTTGTGCGATCAGAAGTGATTTTGGCTTTATTCTTTCAGACCAAGTACCTGCAATAATGCAGCTGACCGCACCGGTTAAAACTGGGCTAGAGAACAGTAAACCAAGCTCGGTAGCGGTGAGTTGAAGGCTGTCTTCTAAATCAACACCTAGGGCCGCGAAAAGTGTCCATACAGAGAAGTTGATAGCAAAAGCAAAAGTTGCGGCGGTTAGGGCTGTATTTGCGCCAAGAATAGAGAAGTGCATGAAAGAGCCCCGCTTAATACAATCAAGAAATTTGATATGGTGAACAATGTTGGGATTTACTTCGTTCACCTGCCACTTTAAAAATAATATTCCTACCTAAAGTAAGGCTATTTACCATATGTCTATTAAAACAAATAAATGCATAGATAGGTTTAAGCTAACCCTTTTGCTCGGCTAGGCAGTGCTTGTATACCTAAATGTAGGTAGTGATGAGGGTGGGGTAAGGTGTGTATTAAGGTTTTAAGTTTCAAAGTAGGTATATTTTAGATTTTCTGCTTATTTCACCTCTGTATGACTTGATGTAAATCAAGCTCTCTTTACCTGTTTCCTTAGAGAATGGCCTCATCTACATTTTCATCAGGAGGCATTATGTCTGAAGCACATAAGATTAATCTCTTTGCTTTAAAAGACCCAAAGATAAAAACATTGCATATCACTTGGTTTGCATTCTTCTTAAGTTTTATGGTGTGGTTTAACCATGCACCGCTTCTTGTGTTTATGAAAGAAGCCTTCGATATGACATCACAGCAGGTTAAGGCTCTGATGATATTGAACGTTGCTTTAACGATACCTGCTCGAATCTTTATTGGGATTATGGTTGATAAAATAGGACCTAGAAAAGTCTATAGTGGGCTACTCATTCTATCCTCATTTTTCTGTATCGGTTTTGCTTTTGCTCAAACGTATGAACAGCTAGCCTTACTTAGGTTCTTAATGGGGTTTGTGGGGGCCGGTTTTGTTATCGGTATTCGAATGGTGGGCGAGTGGTTTCCGCACAAAAACGTGGGTATTGCTGAAGGAATTTATGGCGGATGGGGGAACTTTGGTTCTGCTGCTTCTGCTATGTTATTACCTACCTTAGCTTACTTATACGGTGGCGATGATGGATGGCGTTATGCGATCGCAACGACAGGTATTGTGGCTGGCTTGTATGGTGTTTTGTATTACAAGCTTGCTAGAAATACACCTAAAGGCTCTACATACTTCAAGCCAAAAAAATCAGGAGGCATAGAGGTAACCAGTAGATCAGATCTTTATCTTCTTCTTTTGATGAACATCCCCATGTACATTGCGTTAGCCGTACTTGCATGGAAGTTGTCGCCAACAGGGGTACATTTAATTACTGAATTTGCGATGAATGCAATTTGGGTTGGCCTTCTAGCATTATATGCTTTTCAAACCCATCAAATATGGGAAGTAAATAAAGAGCATCTTAGTGAAGGCGTTAAACCTTTAGATCAATACAGCTTTAAGCAAGTTGCAATTTTGAATTGGTCTTATTTTGTTACGTTTGGTTCTGAGTTAGCGGTTGTTTCAATGTTGCCGTTATTTTTCCTAGAAACCTTTGAAGGCTTGAGTGCGGTTCAGGCAGGTTTATTGGCATCAGGGTTTGCGTTTATGAACTTGGTTGCTAGACCAACAGGCGGTTGGTTTTCAGACCGTTATGGACGTCGTAAAGCATTGATGATATTGATTGGTGGTTTGGCTGTTGGTTATTTTGTATTGAGTCAGATTACATCGGGATGGTGGATACCCGTAGCTGTTATTGCAACAATGTGTTGTTCGTTCTTTGTTCAAGCGGGTGAGGGGGCTGTTTTTGCTGTCGTACCTTTAATTAAAAGAAGAATGACAGGTCAAATTGCCGGTATGACAGGTGCTTATGGCAACGTTGGTGCCGTCACTTATCTTACAATTCTGAGCTTTGTTGACTACAGTACTTTCTTTATGGTTATTGGTGTTTCAGCCTTAATTGTATTTTTTATTGCTTCGATGATGAAGGAACCTAAAGGCGAGATAACTGAAATCTTACCAGACGGAACCGTTCATATGATTAAAGTAGGCTAGTTTAAGTTAGTCTTTATCTATGGGAGATAAAGTTTGAAATCAGAATTGAACATATTAACTGGGCATTATTCGATTGCTGGTGTAAAGCCAATAAATGAAGACTGTACGGGTGCCTGTGTTCCTGAAGAGGCTTATCTCCTTGACCATAAAGGCGTTGTGATAGCGATTGCAGATGGCGTTTCATCTGCAGAGGCAGGCAAGGAAGCAAGCCATACAACCATAGAACGATTTATTAATGAATATTATAAAACGCCTGATACTTGGTCGGTCGCTAAAAGCGGGCAAAATGTATTGTCTGCCCTTAATTTGCACTTGTATCGTAAAAGTCATGAATTTGAACTGGATTGTAAAGGTTACTTAACAACCTTTAGTGCAGTGATCATAAAGGGGCACACTGCGCATTTTTTTCATGTCGGTGATAGCCATATCTACCACTTAAGAGAGGGGGGGCTTAAATTATGTACCACTGATCATTCAGCACCGCTAGGTGAGGGAAGAACATTTCTTTCGCGAGCGATTGGCATGGATAATGTGCTAAATATTGATTATGGTACGATCGCGCTACAAGAAAATGATCGGTTTTTACTGAGTACCGACGGCATTCATGATTTTATAGAAAAAGATACTTTAAAAGAAATGTTGCTAGGTGATGAAACGCCAGAGGTATTGAGCCATGCCTTTGTTGATTCGGCGCTGTCATCTGAGAGTGACGATAACATTAGCGCAGTGGTTGCCTTTGTAAAAGGTTTGCCAGAAGAAAACGTAAATGACCATCAATTAAAGCTTACGAAACTTCCATTTCCGCCAGGCTTATATGCTGGAGTCAATGTTGATGGCTATTTGGTAGAGAAAGAACTATTTTCTTCTAGTCGTAGTCAGGTTTATCTCGTTAGAGATGACCAAACAGGGCGGCGCTTGGTGATGAAAACGCCTTCAAAAAATTATGAAGATGACGCGCCTTATATCGCGCGATTTATTCGTGAAGAATGGGTGGGAAGTCGAGTTAATCATGAGAATATCGTAAAAATTGTTACGCAGACTCGTCCTCGGAGTTATCTGTATTATTTGATGGAATATGTTGAGGGAGTAGGTTTAGATGAATGGATGCTGCAGAATCAACCGCCGAGTCCAAAGCAAGCGATTGGCATTATCGAAGGGGTTGCAGCAGGCTTAACAGCGCTTCATAACAATGAAACCATTCATCAAGACTTGAAACCTGGCAATATAGTGATTAAGCCTGATATGACTGCTGTAATTATAGACTTCGGCTCAGTGTTTGTATCAGGGCTTGCTGAACTAGCGAATCCTGTAGGTTTAAAAGGTATGTTGGGCACCGCTTCTTATTCTGACCCTTTATATTTGCAAGGAAAAGAGCCTAGCTTTCAAGCCGACGTTTATTCATTAGGTTGTATTACTTATGAAATATTCACGGGGCATTTGCCTTATGGCGATAAAATAGAGGACTGTCAAAGTGCTTTCGACTTTGACCAGCTTCGTTATGTTCCAGCGTCTCAATATAACCCTATCGTACCTGAGTGGTTCAATGGTGCATTAAAAAAATCGGTAGCGTTTGATTTGGAGGTGCGACATTCCACGATAGATAGTGTGCTTTCTGACTTACGGCACCCTAACCCTGAATTCTTAAAAGATGACCCCGTCGTTGCAAAAAAATCTAATCAATTACTTTTTTGGAAAATGATATCGGGTTTTTGGTTTGTGACATTTTTATTATTGATCTATTTATTTGGCACTAAAACCTAGCTCATTGCTTAACGGCGGTAAATTCGATATTCGATGGGTTTTAGTTGCACTTCATCAGAGAGTAAGTACAAAAGGATATAATACGAGCTATCTGATCATGGTCTATAGTAATACTATGTATAAGGACATAGCATAACGAACTCAATACGAGTGAAACTATGAAAATACTATCATTATTATTTATTTTTTTTCTCGCGCCCTTCTGTGTCGCTATCGAACAGGTAAGCTCTACTCAACTCCTTCAGTCTAATAGCTTTCAACCCGATGTAGCTGTCAGCAGCAATACAAAGGTTAAAAAAAAGCTACTTTTCGTTAATTCTTACCATAAAGGTTATCTATGGAGTGATGATATTGAAAAAGGGCTCATGCAAACATTAGGGGTTGAAGTAAATCCTGATGGGAGCTTTGATACATCAAAAAGCAGTGTTCAGTTCAAAATTTTCAGAATGGACACTAAGCTCAATCAATCCGAAGCCTTTATAAAACAGGCTGCACTATCCGCAAAAGCTATCATAGATGAATGGAACCCTGACATAGTCGTAGCCTCCGATGACAATGCTTCTAAATATCTGATTGTTCCCTATTTTAAACAATCATCGATTCCTTTTATATTTTGCGGGGTAAACTGGAGTGCGTCGGAGTATGGATTTCCGACGAATAACGTGACCGGAATGGTGGAGGTGGCTCCTACTCGTCACACCATATCTTTACTGAAACGATACGCTAAAGGTTCCCGAATAGGCTTTATTGGTGCCAATACATATTCAGGCCGAAAAAGCGTAAAGTATATCCAAGAAAAAGAGAACGTACCTTTCAGTGGCGGTAAACTCGTTGAAAACTATACCGAATGGAAAGAGGTGTATCTTAATTTACAAAGCACTGTGGACATGATTTTTTGGCTAAACCCTATTGGTATCAAGGGATGGGATGACTCAGAAGCAATCTCATTTATATTAGAGAATACACGCATACCAACAGGTGCATCCACTGACGCTGAAATTCAATATGCTCTAATGGGTGCAACTAAAGTGGCAGCGGAGCAAGGTATATGGTCAGGTAAGACTGCACTGCGAATTCTCAATGGAGAATCTCCATCAGATATCCCGATCAAAAGGAACAGGCACTCACAGCTATATATTAATGAGAAACTATCTAAGAAAATGGGCATTACATTCTCTGCCGAACTACTCGAACGAGGAAAAGTGTTTTGATGTATTCAATGGCTAGGCTATTGTGTATCGGGTCAAGCCTCATTTTATAGCTTTGAATTTAGTTTTAAACCAAATCAGAACCACTCTGACTCGAAAGCCCGCTAACCTTCAATTGACTTTACGTCTCAAGTTCGCACTAAGCCGCCGCTCAACCACTCTGAATTATTCAGGATAATTAAGCCAATTAGAAATTTGAGATAACTATCGAAAGTGAGCATAAACCGCCCTTACCAGTATACGAGGAAACCACTAGAAATGAGCACAAACCGGTAGTTTTCGGTAGTTAAGATTAGTTATTTATAAACATGGAAACTCCGTATGCAGGCGTTGACAGTATCAGTACGAAAAAGAAAATAATCGTATATTTATTCCGTCAGCATGCGAGCATCAAGGCCCGCTTGCAGTCGATTGCTCAGTCAATCTTTACATATCAAAACTCTCTAAAAATTTTTTTAATAGTTTGTTCAGAGTTTCATGTTCATCTTCTGTCAAACCAGACGTCAACCGGTCTTGAGTAGCAACATGCGAAGTAACTGCTGTATCAATAGTGGTAAAACCTTTCTCCGTTAACGATATGATGAAACTGCGAGCATCATTAGGGTTTTGCGTTCGTTCTACCAAGCCGGCTTTTGATAATTGGTCGATCCTGTTTGTCATAGTGCCCGAAGTCACCATCATGGTCGCAAGCAAATCATTGGGTGAAAGTGCAAAGGGCGGCCCAGAGCGACGTAACGTCGCCAGCACATCAAAGCTAGCATGGTTCAAACCATGGTCAACAAAAGTTTTCGTCATCTCCTGCTCAAGGTGTTTTGTAATTTGTTTAAAGCGCCCCACTAAGCTCATAGACTTGACGTTCAAGTCAGGCCTAGCCTGGTTCCACTGCTCAATAACCTTATCGACTTTGTCCATTTCTTATCCCGTTATTTAGTAATTTAAAATGATCATCACAAAATTATATCTTGACGTCAAGATATAATATGTTATCTTGATGTCAAGATAAATTAATGAGCGATTATCATGACACCTAATACCGACCTACTCATTACAGCCTTAGCCCCAATAATCTGGGGAAGCACCTACCTGGTGACCACAGAGTACCTGCCGGCTGGATACCCATTAACCGTAGCGATGCTGCGCGCTCTACCCGTTGGTCTGCTGCTCTTGCTAGTAGTTCGTCAACTGCCGTCAGGGGTTTGGTGGTTGAAGATCACGTTATTGGGAGCATTGAACTTCTCGCTATTTTGGTGGTTACTGTTTGTCGCTGCTTATCGATTGCCCGGAGGCGTCGCCGCAACAGTTGGTGCAATTCAGCCGTTGATTGTGATAGTACTCGCACGTGTCATGCTTGGCTCTCCGGTACGTGCACTTACTGTAATAGCTTCATTGGCCGGACTAAGCGGAATTGCTATTTTAATCTTGAGCCCCCAAGAAGCACTTGATCCAATAGGACTTGGAGCGGGTCTGGTTGGTGCTGTTTCCATGGCAATAGGCACTGTACTCAGCCGCCGATGGAAGCCCCCCGTTTCCCTATTAACGTTTACCGCTTGGCAACTGTTTGCTGGGGGAATGTTGTTACTGCCTGCTGCAATTTGGCTTGAACCGCCTTTACCAAGTCTGAGCCAAAGAAATCTATTCGGGTTCATGTACCTCGGTCTGATCGGCGCAGCATTTTCTTACGCTCTTTGGTTTAGAGGAATATCAAGGTTAGAGCCATCTTTAGTCTCTACGCTTGGTTTTCTGAGTCCATTAACTGCTGTAGTGATTGGTTGGTGGGTGCTTGATCAGGGTCTTGGGTACTTGCAACTGCTAGGTATATTTATCGTGTTTATGAGTGTCTGGCTTAGCCAATACGCCAGTGACACCACCAGCACCCTTGCCAGTACAAGAAGAACCCGTGCTATACCAACCAAAAAATTATTGACCACTCAAGTTTCGATAAATAACTAATGAAGTATATTTTTAAACAGGAGAAAGAATTATGCGAATTACAATATTTGGAGCAGCAGGAGAAGTAGGCAGACGAGTTGTGGCAGAAGCGTTAAGTCGTGGTCACGAAGTCACTGCTGTGGTTCGTGACCAATCACAATTTTGCAAATTACCAGCAGGCGTTAACCCATGCTCGGGTGACGCAGGCAGCGTTAAAGATGTGATCCGATTATCCTCAGGCCAAGATCTAGTTATTAGTGCAATTCGTCCACCAACAGGTAAGGAATCACTTTTGCCATCAATTACACAATCGATATTAAAAGGGGTAGCTCAAACAGGTGTTCGAGTATTGGTGGTGGGAGGTGCGGCGAGTCTAAAGATTCCCGGCCAAGGCGATACAACCGTTCTCACTGCCTCCAATTTTCTGCCTGCAGCAGTCATCCCTATCGCACGTGCATGCTTTGCGCAGCATGAAATTTGTAATGCCGACCAAAACGCCAATTGGGCATATCTAAGCCCCCCAGCCATGCTGGTTCCGGGTGTTCGCACAGGAAGCTACCGACTTGGGTCTGACGAGCTTGTCAGTGATAAGGAAGGGGTGTCTCAAATTTCTATGGAAGATTTTGCGGTAGTGCTAATTGATGAGGCAGAGCAAGCTAAGCACCACAAAACCAGATTTACCGCCGCTTATTGAAACTGTTGTGAGATAATAAACGTCCATAAATTATAGGAATTAATATGAAATTTTTAATAAATTTGATTGCAGTATTACTTATCACTCTCACCTCTACAATCAGCTACGCTGAAAAAGATCCTAAGATGCTAATCGTTTTGACTAGCCATTCGCAGTTAGGAGACACTGACAAAATAACGGGATTTTGGTTACCAGAACTGACCCACCCATATTACGAGCTGAAAGACGCAGGTTACGTTATTGATGTAGCGAGTATTCAAGGTGGCATTGCACCAATAGATCCGGGTAGCTACGATGACAAAGATGAACTAAACAATCGTTTCTTAAAAGATGCAGTATTAATGTCCAAGGTCATACAATCAATTCCGATAAAGGATATCGATCCATCAGACTATAGCGCAGTGATTTATAGCGGGGGCTCTGGAACAATGTGGGATTTTCCAAACAACGAGCACGTAAATCGCATCTCAAAAGAAATTTATGAAAGCAAGGGCATTGTATCCGCTATCTGCCACGGCCCTGCTGCACTCATTGATGTGAAATTATCAGACGGAAGTTATCTTGTCGCTGACAAAAAAATTGCTTCCTTCACCAACGATGAAGAAGCAGATCTTGAGCAAACAGAAATATTACCATTCTTACTTCAAGATAAACTTATAGAAAGAGGTGCGCATCATGTCTACGGTAAATCCTGGGTTGAAAATGTAGTCGTTGATGGTCAGCTGATCACAGGACAAAATCCAGCCTCAGCCAAACATGTCGCCACAAAAATAATTGCCCACTTTAAAGCTAAATAACAGAGCCAGAAAAGCCTTCAGAATCTTCAGAGGGCTTTCAATATTTACATGCCCCACATCATGCAACCCGCTTCAATAGATTCCAACTTCGGCATCTGCTTTATTAAGTGATTCAATGTGTCGCTGATTATCGAATTCTTGAAACATAACCGCTCTCTGTACATTTCGTTAGTTCGTTCGTTCAACTATAAATCTGGCAGAATAATCTGGAATTAAATATGTCGGTTGAGCGGCAGAAATGCAGACTTTTAGACTATGTGTCGTTGATACTAACACTCCGCTTTTACCCTATTGCTAACATTAGGATTAGACCTTACTTATACAAGGTTCATGTCTGCTCTGTGACAACTGCCAACTAGGAAAATGTATCGCTCATAACTCATTCCTAGCGGTTTATCTTCATCTAAAATTGTACCTTTTTAACTCCAAAGCTAGAATGGCACAGGCATGCGAAACCATAATAATTAGGCCATATTGATCCACCCTAAAGAGGCTTCTTTGTTGCAGAATAAATCGCTTATCCCATTGATCTATCAGTCACAAAATGGCATATCCGAGACTGATTAATCTCTTTATTGTTAACTGATAGAAGTGCATCTTTTTTGTTTAAGTCAACTGACCTTCTGCTTCTAAATATCTCTAACAAGTAAGCCTTTTTTAAGTACTTCTTTTGAAATTTTTAGTTGACTTAATTCTGGTAAAAGAAGTTCTACCGTGTGTTTTGATCCCGGAGCCACCTCGATAGACTTTTTCGTTTTGTGATTGATCATTTCACCTATGGTGAAGCTTATATTTCCTTCTGGTGTTAGGAGTGAAACCGAATCGCCTTTAGAAAACTTATTTTTGGCTTCTAATGTTAGTGTTTGATTATCTTGGTCGGCAGCGATTACCTCTGCAACGAAAATCTGTTTTGTTGAGGTAGAATTACCGGTTTCATAGTTTTGGTATTCATCTGGTACGTGTCTGCGGTAGAAGCCTTCTGTAAAACCCCGATTTGCCATACCTTCAAGGTTATCCATAAGGTTCATGCTAAAGTCTTTGCCTGCATGAGCATCATCAATGGCTTGTCGATACACTTGTGCGGTGCGTGCAGCGTAATAATAAGATTTAGTGCGACCTTCTATCTTGAGTGATTCAACTCCAATATCAATTAATCGCTTTACATGCTGTACGGCACGTAAGTCTTTTGAGTTCATAATATATGTGCCATGTTCATCTTCATAAGCCGGCATATATTCACCTGGTCTGCCTTTTTCTTGAAGCAAATAAAGTGGCGAGACCTTTGATAAATCCTCATCGACTGGAGCCGCTTTAATTGGGGTATTGTTGCTATCATATATTTGTACTGGGGAGGTGGGAATAATCTCGCCTCCAGATGACTGTAATGCCTCATGCGTTTGGTATTTCCAGCGGCAAGAGTTCGTACAAGCACCTTGGTTTGAGTCTCGATGTGTCATATAGCCTGACAACAAACATCTGCCGGAATAGGCTATACATAAAGCACCATGAACAAATACCTCAATTTCCATTTCGGGGCAGCGTTGTTTTATTTCTTCAATTTCATT
>Ga0209290_1000534_pt1 | contig 26390 bp, 31 predicted proteins | sample EN1Hudsemesocosm_2_FD_184632 | JGI IMG/M metagenome (GOLD analysis project Ga0209290, IMG submission 184632) | Methane-oxidizing microbial communities from mesocosms in the Hudson Canyon - EN10B Hudson Canyon (SPAdes) (version 2) | ecosystem: Environmental > Aquatic > Marine > Cold seeps... | reverse complement strand
AACGCTTGGAAGTTAACGTGCTCTTCTAATTTTTGGAGAATATCACCTAATTTATCCAACTTAGTTTCGCGTTCTTCAGCTGCAAACAAACTTGTTTTTATCATTTTAGAGGGACTCAATTAGGGGAGTTAGAAGTGCTTTATTTTATCATTTTTCGGATGAGGTTTTTCGAGGTTCCCTTTAGGGTGGTAATATGCAACTTTTAAAATCGCATTAGCGTTATACAAAGAATTTTCTTAAGTACCTAACAAAAAAGTATTCAAATACCGCTTTATGGCATTTCGAATAATTGTCTAGTTGGTTTAGGGAGCTGTACGTTGACTAGATGGAGCTATGCGCTACCTTAGTTCATGAAATATAGAAACTGCACCATATTAACTCACCTACGAAACGAATGATAGCAGCCTCATCTCGCCCTGAGTTCGATTCAACTATGCACAAAACCCGCTTCGTGAATCTACCGCATTAACTTCGTGGCTTTTGGGAAACTACTTGCTTCCCCCTGTGAGCTTCCTGCTCACTTTAAATTGACGACATCCCTGTCGACTATTGTGAACTAAAAATAATTACTTCGCTACGCTACGTTTTCCAGATTTTCAGCGATAGAATAAGACTTATTTTCAGCCTGATAAGCAACTAATACTGGAGGCATCAAACTACTAGCTGCTGCCTCCTTCTTCATAATTTTATTTTCTGCAAGCTTAGTTTTTCGTAATCTCCTTTTAATTGGTACATCGTCATTTGAATTTGCATTAGTAAACTGGTGATTAAATTGTCCGCACGTTGGCATAACTCCGCTCCTTGATAAAGTGATAACTTGAAATTAAAATTATGCAAGTACCATGCCATCAATAAAATCAATATCTATGCGGTAATTTAATGAACACTTTAATGTCATTTAACTTGATGACTATGTTATTTGACCTAGTTTCCTTACTGAGCACATAAAACCATTTATTTTATTAGATACCTTTCTTAAATAACGCGTCCATCTCGTAAATTTACCATTACACAGCTTTGCTTCTCTAGTTTTTTATCTTTTTTCTTTATTGTTTGCGATCAATATTAATCGAACACCTTACAACGCAAGGCTTTTGTTTTGCTGTTCAATCGAGTCTGATCCTACAGGTAATTATCAAGTGGTTTTTTGTATTTTTAACCAAAACGAAGAAATTCAATTAATCGAACAACTTCTCTAGAAGGTCGGTTTAGAGGTGACACCGTTTTAATTGTAATTTTCACAAGACATTTCTTTCCAATTACAGTTTCATTTGCCTTTTCAAATTGGTCTACAGACTCTTTAGTCGCTGACCCATAGAGGATATTCCCTGATTCATCCCTAATCTCGAATTTTTTGTGTTCAGGTAGAAAACCTACAAGAACACCTTCGATTTCTGTAGTTTCCTCTTCAATTGAAGTAGCTTCTGTTCGAACCTTCCCGCGATGAATAGCAGAACTATCTAAGATAATATCTAAGTCTTCCTCAACTACTCGAAGAGTTGCTTTATTTGAATCCAAATTTGAAAAAAAATCTCTTAACGCAACTAGCGTTCTAGGATCCAATTCTTCTAACAATGACTCAAATACAGCGTCATCATGAGCCGCAGTATCTCTAAGCAAGTGGGTAGCTTTATCAATAATATGAGTCAATTCTGATGCTTCAATTTCTATTTGCTCAGACATCTCATCTAAAACAAACCCAAAAGATCCTCTAGCTAACCCTGTTACCATTAATTCTGATTGAGCTTTAAATGGTATTTTCCCCCTCGCCCCGAGCTCTCCCACTTCATTAATCGCGAATGTTTTAGCTATTAAATTCTGAAATTGCTCTAGAGCTGTACCAGCAAACTCAGCCGAAATACCCTTTGAACCTAACACGGGTTTTCCACCAAAAAACAACGCAACACTTGCGCTATTATCCTTTGGGTAGTTTTCTTTTAGCATTTCAACTTTTCTTGTTAATTTTTTTATCCTATGCTCAAGCTGCAACTCCCCAACAATGTCACCATATTGACGAGCACTTGCTAAAAGACCATTCACTGTAGTGATCTCAGAAGAAAGGCTATCTATGGTTAGCTTTTTAGGCATTTCCGATCTCCTTCTCCAGTATTTTTAATGCTTCATTATCGTCACATACAATAGGAATTTCAATCATTCCTTTCCATAGGTATGATTCTCTTTGATGTGAAAATAAACCAAACCAATATTTAGTACTATTTACAATATGAATCGGATCTGTATTTAAATCAACAAAATAGGCATCACAACAATACTTCTCTTTACTTACATCAGAAACGAATAGCTCCTGATTGTTTTGTATTAAGCTACGCCAATCTTCAAGGGTTTGAGTCGGCCTTGTTGCAAAAGTTACTATATCAATATCATTTGGGGGACGATTTAAATTTAGCTCTACGTTTTCAACAAAACTTCCATCAAGCCATTGAAAGCCTTCTACAACACCAATATCTTTCAGTCGTTGACGATATTTCAATAACCCTTTAAGTATAGTTATTCTTTCTGGAGTTTGAGCATACCGAAATACAAATTCACTTATAGTGGAACGATAAGGAGCCATGCTTGCAGGCTCAGTAGGACCCTTTTCAGGAATAAAAGGAGGCAGTACTCCCGATTGATTTAATTCTGGTATCACTCTCTAATCATCCTTTGATACATAACAAGTTATTATCTATAACCACATAACATACGCGCTAGTGTAATATTTTGTCAATGAGGAATAGCTAATACCAGTAACTGTAAGCGGGATAACATGAAATTATTACAAGTTTTATGTAGAGCCTGGATAACTAAATAATAACAACTCATGCTACTACGATAGTGAAACAGTAAATGAAATCGCTGAAATCTTCGAAATTTAAAAAATTCCCCATTAGCAATATTGCGTTTCAATCTACCTTTTCTATATCAAAAGAAACATGCCGCTTAATGTCTTTAAACCTAATATTTATTTGCTCCAATTCACTTTTAATTAAAGCAATCATAAATTGATCTTTGTTATGTTCACGCGCTTGCTTTAAATTAGCCTTGGTATCAAAAAAACAAATAACCGATAGACTATCTGGAAATTGATTGTAATTGACCCGGTGCGTGAGCCATTGAAACCCTTGCACTTCAACTTTTGCAGCTTCACAGGCGTTGGTCAATGCTTGGCAAATTTTCTTCTCTAGTTTTTTATCTGTTTTCTTCATTTTTTTCTATCAATCTATCATTATTAATGGCTATGTCATCGTTACATGTGGATTTTTTAAATTACTTTTATTCTTAGCAGCCCTCTCCCAAGGTACAGGTATCTACACAAGCTTTTTCCAAATAAAATACAATGAGTTACAGCGCTCAGTTACTCCCTCGCCTGCTGGACAAACCCGACAGGATCGGATTTTCATTTACCCGCCGGGTGTTGGGCAGGGATAGCTCAACATGATTGGGCTGGGGTGAGGAGAATAAAATCAAGGCTTTATCTATTTCCCCTCATCCAACCTTCTCCCTTTGGAGAAGGCTTTAAGCACCGTTGTTTTTCTACACTTAACGGTGATATGGCCATATTAATCGAATACCTTACCGCGCAAGACTTTTGTTCTGCTGCGTTTAGTCTTGTCATCCATACGTCTTTTCTGAGAGCCTTTGGTTGGCTTAGTCGGTCGTCTTGCTTTTTGCACAACGGTGACTTGTTTAATCATTTCCTTCAGCCGTTCAAACGCATCTTCTCTGTTTTTTTCCTGAGTGCGATAGCTTTGCGCCTTAATAATGATAACGCCCTCTTTGGTGATGCGTTTATCACGCAAGCCTAAAAGCCGTTGTTTATAAAAATCAGGTAAGGATGAGGCATTAATATCAAAACGTAAATGAATCGCCGATGAGACTTTATTAACATTCTGCCCACCAGCGCCCTGCGCCCGAATCGCTGAAATTTCAATTTCATTGTCTGGAATAGAAACATTGTTAGAAATTTCTAGCATCGTTATTTTCCTTGATTTTTATTTGGTGAAACTGACTGTACAAAATAAGCCCTCTCATTACAATAACGAATATTCCGTTGAGAATTAGTTATGCTAGCAAGTACCCGCTGTCACGCATCATTTTACTAGCAAAGTGGTGTGTCAATGCTATTATGGGCACAAATCATGTAATCTTATAGGCTCTTTTGAGTTTCAAGTGGGTAGCCAGTAAGGATTTACTTTAGAAAATTCTATTTTACCTGTCTGTCAGAGTCTATAAACCCTTCCAAGATTATTAGATCCTGACAGCTATATTAAAAAAATTAAAACTATGAAAATTTGGGTTGATGCTGATGCTTGTCCTGTGGTGCTTCGGGACATATTACACCGCGCTGCTGAGCGCACAGAAACCGTGGTGACTTTTGTGGCTAATCAGTTTCTGCGTACACCTCCTTCGAAATATATCAAATTTATCCAAGTTTCACGGGGCTTTGATGTCGCAGATAATGAAATCGTTAATCGCTTAGAAGCGGATGATTTGGTAATTACTGGGGACATTCCCTTGGCGGCTGAAGTGATTGAGAAAGGTGGATTGGCTTTAAATCATCGGGGTGAATTTTATACACCTGAAAACATTCGCGAGGCACTCAATATGCGTGATTTTATGGATAGTTTGCGCTCGAGTGGTGTTGAGACTGGCGGGCAATCTGCGCTTAATCAAAATGATCGGCAGGCTTTTGCGAATCAGTTGAATAAGTGTTTAGACAATAGCTAACATCAAGTAGCCCATATGGAGCTTGCGCAATACGGGGATTCGATGTGCTGTTTATCCCGTATTACGTACCTCCATACGAGCTACGATATGCTATAACGTTATTAAGATGCCGTTATCGCTCGCCGTATACCCAGTTTATTCATACGTGAACGTAAGGTATTCGGGTGCATTTCTAAAATAGCGGCCGCTGCATTTTCACCTGAAATTTTCCACTGCACACTTTCTAATACTTTAATAATATGCGCTTTTTCCATCGCCATTAAAGAAACTAAGGGCGGCTCTTCGGCTGAATTAGCCTGTTTAACATTAAGCAGTTCAGGCACTTTTAAGCTATGTTCTGGCGATAAAATAACCGCGCGCTCAATCACATTTTCTAGCTCTCGTACATTCCCGGGCCAACTATAGTTGAGCAAATTATCCATCACAGTTTGTGGAATCTGGTTAATTGTTTTGCTCATTTTTTGCGCATATTTATTAACAAAGTATTGCACCAACAAAGTATTGCACCAACAAAGCAATATCATTTTTTCGCTCGCGCAAAGCAGGAATGCTTAAAGGAAAGACACTCAAGCGATAATAAAGGTCTTCTCTGAATTCACCCTCTGCCACCATTTTCTTTAAATCTCTATGTGTCGCCGCGATCACTCTAACATTTATCTTAATGGTTTTAGAATCACCCAAGCGTTCAATTTCGCCTTCTTGTAATACACGCAATAACTTTGCTTGTAACTCTAAAGGAATTTCTCCGATTTCATCTAAAAAAATCGTGCCTTCGTGAGCTAACTCAAAACGCCCTGTTCGCCTACTTATCGCGCCAGTGAAACTGCCCTTTTCATGTCCAAATAATTCACTTTCTATTAAGTTAGCAGGCAGTGCCGCACAATTAACTTTCACTAAAGGACGTTGATTTCTGCTACTTAAATCATGCAAAGCCCGTGCAAACAATTCTTTTCCTGTGCCGGTTTCACCTAAAATTAAGACGCTGGTTTCAGTGGGAGCCACTTGCTCTACTTGGCGTAAAGCTATTTTTAAATTATCGCTGTGCCCAAGAATATCGGTGAACTGATGATTATCATTAATTTGTTCCTGTAAATAGGTGTTTTCATCTTGTAATCGATTTTTTAACTGTTTAATTTCGACTATCGCCTGCCTTAACTTTTGCTCGTCCAATTTACGTTGTGTAATGTCACTAAACACCATAACAATGCCTTGCAGTTCAGCGTTATCCATAATCGGTGTACTCACAAAATCGACAGGAAAGCTTGTGCCATCAGCACGCCAAAATACTTTATCGCTGGCTTTAAATAAGCTCTTACCTTCAACAATATTACCAACAGGGCAATATTCTTCCGAGTTGACTTCATCACGCCCAAAAATATTATGAATACTTTGCTGTTGCACTGAGTCTTGCGGCCAAGCTAACATTTCAGACGCCATCGGGTTACTAAAGGTAACATTACCAGCACAATCAAAACCGCAAATTCCTTCACCAGCCGCCGCTAATACCAAGGCATTGCGGCGTTGCAATACAGCCAGTTCTGCTTCCGCTTGTTTAATATGACTCACATCTTGAAACACCACGACTGCTCCAATGATTTCTCCATGCTCCCAAATCGGGGTACTGGTGTAATGTACGGGGAAACTACTACCATCTAGATGCCAAAAAACTTCATCTGTCACATGGTGAATCTCACCGTCCTTTAAAGCCGCATAAATAGGACACTCATGGCGTGGGTAATGCTCTCCATTGGCATGGCTGTGATGATGTTGCGCATGAATGGACTCGCCTAATACCTCGTCTTCTACCCAGCCCGTCATTTCCAGTGCTGCTGGATTGACAAAAGTTGCCCTGCCTTCTGCATCTAAGCCGTAAATGCCTTCTCCCGCTGAAGTCAGTATGAGTTCGTAACGGCATAATATGTTCGTAGAGTCAGTCATAAATAAGCATTTTTAGTGAACGATAGTATTTGAATAATACGTTTTATTTTGTTGCAGCAAGTAAAGGGTAATCGATATAGCCTTTTTCATCACCGCCATAACGCGTATCAAGATCGGTTTTATTCAGCTCGGCATTACGTAAAAAACGTTCGGGTAAATCGGGGTTAGCAATAAACAAATCACCAAACGAGACCAAATCGGCTTGTGCAGTTTGAATCGCATTAGTGGCTGAATCCTTGTTATAACCTAAATTGGCTATATACACACCCTGATAAAGCTCACGTAAACGTTTAGGATCAAAGGCTACATCAATATGCGTTTCAGTTTCCGCATGAATCTGCCCTTCCACCATATGTAAATAAGCAAGCTTTAAAGGGTTTAATTGCTCAACAACATGACTAAACAACACTTCGGGATTAGAGTCCGACATGCTATTAAAATCATTCACTGGCGATAAACGCACACCAACACGTTCACTACCGCATTCTTTAATGACCGTAGCTAGCACTTGCAATAAAAAACGCGTTCTATTTTCATAACTACCACCGTATTCATCAGTACGTTGATTACTGCAATCACGTAAAAACTGATCAATTAAATAGCCATTCGCCGCATGCACTTCAACGCCATCAAAGCCTGCAGCTATCGCATTGCCCGCTGCAATTCTATACTCCTCAACAATATCACTAATTTCAGCTAAATCTAAAGCCCGCGGTTGCACATAGGCACCGTCTGCTTTAATTGCTGAAGGGGCAAGTGAAGGCTCATCATTCGGCTGAATTCCTGGATAACTCACTCGCCCCACATGCCATAGCTGCAGAAAAATGCGCCCACCTTGCTCATGTACGGCATCGGTAATTTTCGTCCACGCCTTCACTTGTTGATGATTATAAATACCTGGCGTATTCGGATACCCTGCACCCTGGGGAGATATTTGAGTACCCTCGGTAATAATCAAACCTGCCGTTGCACGTTGTTGATAATAAATTCGGTTCATGTCCGTGGGGACATTTTTATCATCGGATCTACAGCGCGTTAAGGGTGCCATAACGATACGATTTTTTAGCTGCAAATTACCAACTTGCAGTGAACTAAATAAATTTTCTTTTAATTCTGTATTAACTGAGGAATTGCTCATTGTATTAAATCCTATAATTAAAAAAAATTAGGTGGTTTTCTACATATCAAATGATCGCCATGCTTTATTATCTACCAAGCAAAACAATGACATAAAAAATGGTTATGTCGCCGTTAAGTATGGAAAACAACAGCTCTTAAAGCCCTCCCTTTTTGGAGAGGTATTTTAAAAAAATAATTAAAAAATCTACATATAGTGGTGACATAGCTCTAAAAAATAGAGCAGGAGCTGTGCCAAATTCCATAAAACAAATTAGTTAATAGATAACAAAGACGTATAAAAAATCACCCTGTCTCAACTGAGATATAGTTACGAAATATCGTCAGTTCCTCATATTACGTAACTTTTCTCTTTTAATTTTACGCTTAGCTTATCAGCGCTAAACTCTGTAAATAGCGCTTTAATTCTTCGATACAACTTAAATACAGCGTTTTATTTTGATAATTTTTAGCCATACCAAATGCGCCTTCTATAGACGATACAATAAATAAAGCACTGTTATCGGTATTAATATTTTTATCAACAAAGCCCTGCTCTTGACCTTTTTTTAGCGCGCTTGATAATTCGCTTTGCCAATGCTGAAAAAATGGCTGAATACGCTCTCTAAACCCTTCATCAATAGGCGACATTTCTTGTGCCAAATTATTCAATGGACAGCCTTTATTAAAAAAGTCATTAGACCACGCGTCAGCGACAGATAGACATAAACGGTAAATGCCATCGATTGGATTATTCAAAGTCTTTAATGGATCAATCCATAATTCCGTAATACGTTTCTGTATCAGTTCTTCTAATACTGCATAGGCTAATACTTGTTTACTCGGAAAATGGTGGTACAACGCGCCTTTTTTTAAACCGGTATTTTTTAATACCTGATCAATACGCATGCCTTGATAGCCATGTTGATGCATTTCTTGAAAGGCAGATTTTAAAATCCTATCACGTGAATTTTCTGGCTTGGCTTCGTTTGTCATGGTCATTACTCTCAATTACTTTACGAATATTATAGACAGACTAGTTGGTTTGTACCATTCTTTTTAACAAACAGACTAGTTGGTTTGTTATTTATTGGGAGAGAATGATGATTGATTTCTATAGCGCAGATACGTTTAACGGTCGCCGTGTTGCCATTATGTTAGAAGAAACGGCATTAGCTTATACAGTACACCCTGTTAATTTAGCGCAGCAAGAACAGCATAAAGCAGATTTTTTACAGCTTAACCCGAGTGGTCGCATTCCTGTGATCGTTGATCATGAAGCAGATTTAGATAAGCCGCTGGTATTAACGCAATCAACAGCCATTCTGCATTATCTAGCAGAAAAAACAGGACAGCTATTACCTAAGTCATTAGCAGAACGAGCTAAAACGTATGAATGGATGCATTTTCATGCTGTGGATATAGGCTCGGTAATTTTCAGTGCCTTTTATCTACAGCGCAGAACTAAACCTAAGCAGATTGTTGCTGCCACGCAATTAAAGGCACGTATTCATGATTTGTATCAGTATTTTGATCTGCAATTACAGCAACATGAATTTATCGCAGGCTCTCAATACAGCATTGCCGATATCACCATGCTCCCTGCCGTAAGCGCACAAGAAAAGCTCGTTGCTGACTACCCCCATATTCAACGCTGGCTACAGCAATTACAACAAAGACCAGCTGTTGAACGTGCTCTATCTATTTCTTACAAAAAAGAGGTGTGTCATGCAAGTTAATAATTCACTGCCCTATCGGTTTTTTAATGCCGTTACCGACATGCCTAAAACCATTATGGCACTGGCCTTTTTAATTATTATTGCCACGGGTGCTTTTATACCCACGTTAACAATCGATTCCAGATCAGAAGCATTTTTACCTAAAAATGATCCGGCGCTGTTATATCGAGATCAGGTCGAATCCACTTTTGGACTTAAAGATCCCATGGTTATCGCGGTGGTTAATAAAGGCGAACAAGGTATTTTTAATCCCGACTCCTTACAGCTTATTCAATGGCTCACCGATGAAGTGATGAAAATTCCCGAAATTAACCGAGATCGTGTGGTGAGTCTCGCTACCGAAGATAATATTACCGGTAACGAGGAAGGCATGGTGGTTGAGGCGTTTTATGAAACAGCCCCAAACACACAAACAGATGCCGATAATATTCGTCAGGCGGTAATGGATTTCCCACTTTATCTTGGGAGCTTAGTGGCACGCGATGGTTCAGCGAGCTTAATTGTCACTGAAGTTTATGATGCTACTCTCGCCCCTCAAGTTTATGAAAAACTATTAGAATTGATACAGCGTGCGCCAACACATGGTGAAGAATTACATGTCGCGGGTGATGGTGCTGTATCCGGTTATTTAGTCACTTATATTAATGCGGATTCTGCTCGCTTAGTGCCTATTTCAGTGGTAATTATTACCTTATTATGTATTCTTTCATTTCGTACCTGGCGTGGCGTAATGATTCCAACTGTGATTATTTTATCCGCAACGGCTTCCGCTTTAGGGCTTATGGCAGCGGCAGGTATCCCCATTTATGTGATTACCACCAGCATGCCTATTTTATTAGTCGGTGTAGCAGTGGCAGATTCTATTCATGTACTCAGTCAATATTATGAGGAGCTCGCTGAACACCCTGAAAAAACACAGCGAGAACTAGTAATACGCACCATGCTTTTAATGTGGCGACCTGTAATGATTACTACCCTCACCTCGATGATTGGTTTTTTAGGTATTTCTATTTCTTCTTTTATGCCGCCTATGCAGGCTTTTGGATTGTTCTCTTTAATCGGTCTAGGCGTAGCGGGCTTATTTTCTTTAACCTTTGTCCCTGCTGCTTTAGTTATTTTAAAGCCCATACAAAGCCCTGCTTTTAAAAGTAATGGCCCTGATATTTTTAGTCGTAGTATGGACCGTGCCGGTGGCTGGGTGCTTGAACACAGCAAAACCGTGTTGGTTTTAGCCTTGCTAGTCAGTATTGCAGGCGTTATGGGCGCGCTTAAATTAGAAGTAAATGAATCGTGGGTAGAAAACTTTAGAACTACGGAAGCTATTTATTTAGCCGATGCCGCTATTAATGAAGCTTTAGATGGATCAAATACTTTAGATATTGTTATCGAAACAGCGAATAAAGAAGATATTTTCAAACCCGAAAATTTACAACGTATTGAAGCATTACAAAGCTTTTTAACTACTTTACCGCATGTTAACGGTAGCACATCGATTGTCGATTACATCAAGCAAATGAATCGCTCATTAAATGAAAATGATCCTGATGCGTATGTGATTCCTGATAATGCTGATTTGATTTCCCAATATTTCCTTTTATATTCAAGCAGCGGTGATCCGACTGATTTTGAAGAAGAAATAGATTATGACTATCAAGTCGCTTTGGTTCGAGCGCGTCTGGATTCTGCCCGCTATCAACAAAATAAAGTCGTAGTAGAAGCGACTCAAAAATACCTCGATTATGCTTTTAATTCTAAAGATATAAAAGCCACTTTATCAGGTCGTGTGACGGTTGATTACCATTGGTTAGAAACTTTATTAGGCACTCAATTCAAAAGCGTTATTTTTGCTTTGGTTTTAGTCTGGGGCTTAGTGTCTCTTAGTTTACGCTCACTTTATGGCGGTACTTTAGCGGTTATTCCCGTAGTGTTATCTTGCTTATCTGTGTATGCCTTTATGGGCGTGATGGGGATTACCTTAGCTGTCGGTACATCTATGACAGCGGCTATCGCTTTAGGTATTGGTGTTGATTTTTCTATTCATACCTTAGACCGCATCAAGTTATTAATCACCGAAGCAGGCGTTGAACCTGAAATCGCCCTACGCCAACTCTATCCATCAACAGGCCGTGCTTTGTTATTTAGTTTTATCGCTGTGTTTGTTGGTTTTGGAATTTTAGGCTTGAGTTATGTACCACCGCTTTCAAAGCTCGGCATGTTAATCGCCTTTTCTGTTTTGATTAGCTTCATTTCCAGCATGACTGTTTTACCTGCCTTAATTAAACACTTACAACCTGAGTTTTTAGGTTATGTAAAAAATGTAAACACTGCCTTTTACTTGAAAACAACACACAATCTTAAGGAACTATGATGAAAAATCCAAACTTAAAACTCATACTATCCGCTAGCTTATTAAACCTTGTGTCATTCACCGCTCACAGTGCCGAATGGCCTTCGGGTGATGAAATAGCACGCAATATTAATGCCCGTGATGAAGGTGTCGCCGTTTCCAGAAAACTTAGAATGAAAATGACAGACCGTCATGGCAAAGTTCGCGTCCGCGAAACCCAAGCTTTTCGTAAATATTATGCTGATGAAAAACGTACGGTGATTTTTTATCTAGCGCCCAAAAACATCAAAAACACCGCCTTCCTTACTTATGATTATGCGGATAATGCACAAGATGATGACCAATGGCTATATTTACCTGCCATGCGTAAAGTGCGTCGTATTTCGGCCTCTGACCGAGGGGATTATTTTCTAGGCACCGATTTTAGCTTTGAAGATATAAAGCTAGAAACCCGTGTTTCATTGGATGATTACACACGTAAAACCATTGGCGAAGATAGCGTCAATGGCGTTCATTGTTATGTAGTGGAAGAAACTGCCATCACGCCAGAAATAGCCGAAGAATTAGGTCATTCACGCCGTGAAAGCTGTGTTGATGACAAACGATGGATTGCGCTTAGAAGTAAATCTTGGGATACCCAGAATAAACCTTTAAAAACAACCTACTTTAAAGATATATCACCGGTACAAGGCATTTTAACCACCCATACCATGGAAGTGGAAAACCATAAAACAGGCCATAAAACCCGTTTTAACTTTTCAGAAGTCAATTATGAAAACGGGGTAAATGATCGAGTATTCACTAAAAATGCATTAAAACGCGGTTTATAAAGCACTAATGAGTTCTGGGTAGAGCCTTAGCGATTATAAATTCGCTAATAAATTTTTCCCCAAAGGTTTTAGAGCCTTTTGTAGTCGCTAAGGCTCTGCCCAGACAAATACCCAACACTAACAAATTGAGGCTACCTCATGTTGCCACATAAATTTTACTATTATTTATTTGCCTTATGGCAATCAAGCGCACTAGCCGTTGAGTTTGATTGCTCCATAACAGCGACAGCACAATGGATGCTTAATACCCAAAATGGACACAGCCAAGCGTTAAACTTGGCGCTGTTACCTGAATTTAATGCTAACTTTGACAACGGTTGGCAATTAAAATCACGCGCCCGTTTAAGGTTTGAAGCGATAGATGGATTACAAATAAACGATGTCAGCCGCGACACTTACAGTCCTTATAGCAGACCGGCAGAATTGCATGACGGTATAGAACTCGAGTTACGCGAATTTTATCTTCAAGGCGCTATTGGCGATAGCTATTTAACCATCGGTAAACAACAGGTCGCTTGGGGGAAATCAGACGGAATTAAAGTGCTCGATATTGTTAACCCACAATCGTTTAGAGAATTTATCTTAGATGATTTTGACAGCTCACGTATCCCCTTATGGACTATCAATATTGAGCGTAGCTTTGGCGACTGGGATATGCAATTTTTATGGATTCCTGACCCGACTTATCATTCTCTGCCGAGTCAAAATGCAACTTATGCTTTTACTTCACCCGAATTAATCCCTACTGCACCCCCCAATATACCGGTTAATATAGAGTCCGCTCATCGCCCAAACAATGCATTTTTAGATTCTGATGTTGGACTACGTGCGGCCACTTTTTGGCAAGGCTGGGATATAAGCTTTAACTATTTATATCAATACAATAATTTACCTGTCTTAAGGCAGCGTTTATCCTTATTAGACGCAGCGCCCCTTATCACTATTAGCCCTGAATATGAACGCACTCATGTTATCGGTACGACCGCGAGCAATGCCTTTGATGACTGGGTGATACGCGGGGAAATTGCCTATTTTACCGATCATTATTTTATCGCTAAAGATCCACAGAAAAATCAAGGTATCGTTGATAGCCCCGAACTGCATTATGTCATCGGCTTAGACTGGAATGCTCCCTTTGATATTTTAGTCAGTATGCAACTCATCCAAAGCTGGCAAATCGAACAGGCTGAATTGAGTACGCGTGATAAAGTCGATACCACACTCACCGCGTTAATACGGCGCAATTTTCTTTATGATTCCTTAGTCGCTGAAGTACTAGTGATAGGCAATGTAAATCATGGTGATGGCATTATTCGCCCTAAAATCAGTTACGAATGGCAAGATAATATTAAAACTTGGCTAGGCGCAGATATTTTTTACGGTGACACAAAGGGTGTTTTTGGACAGTTTGATAAGAATGACCGCGTGATCATGGGCGTGGAATTATCTTATTGATTAAATAGGTTATCTCTGAGTAATTTAATATGCTCACATCATTTATTTTGTACAGCTTATGAAAAATTCAGTTTACAGTACAGGATCATATTATTAGTCCCTAAAACAATCATTAGACTAAAAACGGAAATATTAAAAGCATCAATGCTAAATATTTATGATGTTAAATTGGATGTAGTAAAGCCTGCATGAACTGCAAATAAATGATAAATCAGAGGATGTAAATAAAGAGATTATTCAGAATAAAACAAGAAATTTCCCAGTAGACTTACCAGTAGAGGTAAAAACCGAGATACTAAGACAATGCAAGTGATTGAACTTAATGGGGTGAACGATGGGGCTCGAACCCACGACAAGCGGAATCACAATTCTGATAACACCCATTATTTATCAATAGGTTAAGTCAAATAATCCCCACCAGCATGGCTTTTAAAAACCAATAGAATCATAATATTACAACCCTATTCCCAGCAGAAAAATAAGACTATTTAAAACCTAGCTACTTACCCTTGTTCGCATTCTAGATACCCTACTCTTAATTAATTTATCTATTTTATCGACCATTAGACTTTCATCCATTGATAACTGCTGTGCTTTTAATTGTGCAACAGTAATAGGTAAAATTTTATCCATGCGATTAATCATGTCCGTCATAATATTGAAAACAAATTTTGGTGTAGTTGCTATATCATTAGCAAAACGCTCCCAATGACGTAGCATTATCCAATCAGGCCTATTTTCTCCCCCTATTTTGAAAGCAAATTTCTGACTTAAATTTGGGTAAATAGCAGTGCATACTAAATCATAAAAGGGAGTTAATTCTCTTTTATTTGCTACGTTCATTAGTGAAAGGTTTTTAGCATGGCTATCCATATTACCAGCTAATATATTAAATATAACCCATTCAATTAGCCGTTTTTTATCTTTGGCAGGCTGTGAGCTCTGTTTTAAAACCACATTAAAACAATCAACTAAAGATGGCCCGCCTTCAGCTTCATATTTTTTACTAGAAGGTAGCCCTAATGTTTGGCATAAATCATTTTGATGTAAACGCTTTAACTGCCCTGCTATTTTTTCTCTGTCATAACGAGCAATAATGGCAGCACATAGTTCAGAATCATAATAAGTTTCTGCAGCATTGAGTTTAATCGCCTTAGCCAGCGTCATAATGAATACTTCATTAATTGCCGTATGAGGTATGTCTAATCGATGATTAATAGAAGGCTTAATAATATGGGTTGAAGGCGCAGTTCCTAAAGGAATTGAGATAGTTCCATCAACATCAATAAAAACCGTCATTTTATCCTGAGCGCCCGATAAGGACATTCTAGATTGCTCACCATTGAGATTTAACGGCAAACCTTTTGTTTGCTGAAACCACTCTCCTATCTGCCTCTTTTCCACCGGTAAATAATGCGGTTCAGCCGAGGGTTTTATTGCTTCGGGTAATATTGAAAATGCACCGGCGGTATCGCCCCCAAAACGTTCAAGCAATCCAAATACATTATTAGGTGAAATATGTACTGCCTGACTAATAAAATCAAGAATATCGCCTTCAGGTAAGAGGTTTTCAAAAAATGACTCAACCTTTTCACCAGAAAATATTTTCTCAGATAAATAAATATCAGGGGATAAGCCAATAGCCCGATCATACTGTAACCATTCAGCTGTATAAGTAAAACATAACGCTTGCTTATCATTTTCAGTTAAATACCCAACTAAAATCGTTTCGTAAAAAACATTTAAGCTTTTCATGCTTACCTCTCCTTAGCCACGACTTCAATGCCTAATAAATCGAGTATATGCATCACTTTGTCAAACTGTACTGTTCCTTTACCATTTTCCAGCTCACTGATAAATCGCACGCCTGTTTGCGCTAAACCAGCCAGTTCAACTTGCGTTAATTCTTGCATTTTTCTATAGCGGGATACGATTTCACCCGCCTTTTTTGCTGAATTAATGTTCCCTATCAGTATTATTTTTGTATTCATTACCTACCGTACCTATCAATATTCCTGATAGGGAATAATATCATTTACTAAGCGCATTAAAAACTATAATCTTCCCTAAAGGGAATACAAAAATCTGGAACCATAATAAACTTAGCACAAATTAATGCAAGCAGAGCCATATATCGCACAACACGAAGATAAATGGATAGCTCTTGATGATGCTCAGAGAACTATCGACCTGCTTCATAATCTACGCGGGTTAAGCGATCACGGTCGGCGCAAAGGATTTTATATCTAGTACGCGTTTTTATTACTCAATTTAGCCTCTAGATATGTCCTGCTTTATTAAACCATTACAAACTCTTTGGGATAATGCGATATGTAAGCGCACTGAAATTTTATCCAATAAAAAACAAACTCTAATTAGAGCAACTAATTTAAGACATATTTTTATCAGTGAAAAGACAGGAGATAAATTACAAGTTTCATTTATCAAAACAGCAAAAAAATAGAATTGATCATGCAGCAACAGTATTAGCTAAAGAAATGGGAATAGAATATACCCACTTTTATTTTCATGATTTAAAACGTAAAGGCATGAGTAATACTGAAGGCGATAAATTAAAAGCAAGCGGATACAGAAACGCATCAATGCTAAATATTTATGATATTAAATTGGATGTAGCAAAGTCTGCATGAACTGCAAATAAATGATAAATCAGAGGATGTAAATAAAGAGACTATTCAGAATAAAACAAGAAATTCCCAGTAGACTTACCAGTATAGGTAAAACCGAGAGACTAAGACAATGCAAATGATTGAACTTAATGGGGTGAACGATGGGGCTCGAACCCACGACAACCGGAATCACAATCCGGGGCTCTACCAACTGAGCTACGCCCACCATAATGGTGATACTTTAGAAAATGGTGCGCTTGACAGGAGTCGAACCTGTGACCCTCGGCTTAGAAGGCCGATGCTCTATCCAGCTGAGCTACAAGCGCGAATTATTGGTCGGGGTAGAGGGATTCGAACCCCCGACATCCTGCTCCCAAAGCAGGCGCGCTACCAAACTGCGCTATACCCCGATTAACCTTCAAAGACGACTGCTATAAATAGCAACTAATCTCCTAAAGAAGTACCTATTATAGCGGCTGACTTAATTTCGTCAACCCCTAATTACAACTTTTCTTTCACTAATTGGTAAATTTCTTCGGCATTGATATCAGCGCCCTTTAATATTACTTCTAAATTAGTAAGTTGCTCTTCTGCGAACGCTCTATCTTTTAATCCACCCGCGTTAATATAAACATTCAATGCGGCACTTTTAAGTCCTGCATAGGCGGACATAACAGCGACACCCGCATCACTGACAACATTAACATTACCTTTTTCAGCTGCTTCTTTACTTAATAACAAAACGCCTAAGCAAGCTTTTGCACAAGCAAGCGGCACAAGCGTTGCTTCTTTTAATACGGTTTGAATCTGCAAACTACGCGCCGCCTTTTCCGCATCTGTTACTTTGCTTAAAGCATAAGCACTCATAAGCGTATCAAATACATCAACATCAGCTTTAATCATCGCTAGTAATTCAGATCGCAATTCTTCCGAGCGCATTAGTAACACACTCATATCCTCTTCTACACTGGCGTATTTCGGTTTACCAAGGGTTAAATTACACACCATACTGACTAATGCGGCAGCTTGTGCTCCCATTAATGCAGCAGCACTTCCTCCACCAGGAGTCGGAGCCTTGCTCGCTAGCTCATCTAAAAAAAACTCTATCGACTTATCTTTTATTTCTGTCATTTTTTTCTTCTTATCTCAAACCTTAAATATTGATCTTTATAAAGGTGCTATTTATTCACGACGCCAATCAGTACCTGTACTGACATCCTCTAAAATGATGCCTTGTTGCTTTAAGTCATTACGGATTTTATCGGCTAAGGCCCAATCTTTATTTTGCTTTGCTTCCACCCTTTGCTGAATAAACTCGGCGATGGCTTGTTCCGTTAATTGATTTTCTTGGGTATCACTGGATTGTAAAAATTCTTCAGGACTTCCTTGCAATATACCTATTACACCCGCTAAAGTTTTTAATTCACTGGCTAATTGTGCAGCCAATACGGAATCGGATGATTTTATTTTATTTAGTTCTCGCGCCATATCAAATAACACAGCCACTGCAACCGCGGTATTAAAATCATCATCCATTGCTTGTTTAAAGCGCTCGGTATATTCCGTCGCTTGATTATTTTCAGCTAACTCAATGCCTCTTAGCGCTGTATATAATCGAGTAAGCGCCGAAACTGACTCATTCAACTGTTCATCAGAGTAATTTAACGGGCTACGATAATGGCTAGATAATACAAAAAAACGTATCACTTCAGGACGGTATTGTTTTAAAACATCGCGTACCGTAAAGAAGTTACCCAAAGATTTGGACATTTTTTCTTCATTAATACGCACAAAGCCATTATGCATCCATACATTAACAAACTTTTCTCCGGATGCCGCTTCAGATTGCGCAATTTCATTTTCATGATGCGGAAATTGCAAATCCATGCCACCGCCATGAATATCAAAGTGATTGCCTAAGCAATTTTTTGACATGGCAGAACACTCTATATGCCAACCCGGTCTGCCATTTCCCCAAGGAGACTCCCAAAATGGCTCATCGGCTTTCGCTTGCTTCCAAAGTACGAAATCAAATGCATTGCGTTTTGCAATATCAACATCAACACGCTCACCCGCTTGCAGGTCTTCTAGTTTTTTCCCTGATAAGGCACCGTAATTCTTAAATTTATCGACGGCATAAAATACATCGCCATTAGCCCCCACATAAGCAAAATCCTTGGCGATTAAATCCGCAATCATGGCGATTATATCATCCATAGAATCTGTGGCTTTAGGTTCGATATCAGGCGCTAAAACGTTTAATGCTCGCTCGTCTTCATGCATCGCATCAATAAATCGTTTGGTTAAATCACCAATCTCTTCACCATTTTCATTTGCGCGCTGAATAATTTTGTCATCAATATCGGTGACATTTCTGACATACGTTAAAGCGTAGCCTGAGTAGCGCAAATAACGTGCAACAACATCAAAAACCACCATAACTCGCGCATGACCGATATGACAATAATCATAAACCGTCATTCCACAGACGTACATACCCACCTGGCCAGCAACTTTAGGGGTAAATACTTGTTTACTTCGACTAAGGGTATTATAAATTTTCAGCATTGATATTGGGTGGTATTAATTGAGTATTTAATAAAGATTAAGATGATTTTCCTGTATTAGCGCTTCTCTTTCAAGATAAAAACACATAGAATTCTTCTTTTGCATCTATTTTTAGTAGGTAATATGCGTTCTTTAGTCCTTTTTTTGATGCTTTCATTTTTCTCAACCTATTCTTTTTCAAAGGAAACTAGTATGTCCGATTCAATCAGTAAAGTTAAATTCCAAACAACAGCAGGTGATTTCACTATTGAGCTTTATGCCGATAAAGCGCCAATCACTGTAAAAAACTTCTTAACTTATGTTGAAGAAGGTTTTTTCAGCGGCACTATTTTTCACCGTATCATTCCTGGCTTTATGGCACAGGGTGGTGGTTTTGATGTAGATTTCGTACAAAAAGAAACTCATGGCATGATTAAAATAGAAGCCGATAATGGTTTAAAAAATGACCGCGGCACACTCGCAATGGCACGTACTAATGTACCTGACTCAGCGACTGCACAATTTTTTATTAACTATAAAGATAATAACTTTTTAAACTACAGTTCACCAACAGCACAAGGCTGGGGTTACACTGTTTTCGGTAAAGTAATTGAAGGCATGGAAACCATTGATGAAATGGAAAAGGTACCGACAGGCAACCATAATGGCCACCAAGATGTACCTAAAAGCAACATTGTTATCGAAAGCGCTACCATCATCGAGTAAATAACACTTCCTTTGTATTTAGAGTCATTCTAAATAGCTATGTCACCGTTAAGTGTAAAAAAACAAATTAATTCTTAAAGTCCTCCCTTGTTGGGGAGGCTTGGGTAGGGAGAAATTAAAATAAGTTTCTTTTAATTGCTTACAAAAATATGAAAAAATATTGGCAACATGTTTTTTAGCTCCCCTCACTCAACCCTCTCCTGCTGGAGAGGGCTTTTAAAAAAGTAATTAAAAAATCTACATTTAACGGTAACATAGCCTTCTAAATACAAAGGAACCCTTCCCTTTTACACACTCATTTATTATGCGCGATGAAACGCTATTTATTTCCGATTTGCACCTTACGATTGAACGCCCTGAAGTCACTCAGAAATTTCTTCATTTTTTAAAACATCGTGCCCCTCAAGCGAAAGAAATTTACATTTTAGGTGATTTTTTTGACTCTTGGATTGGCGATGATGACTTTAGCCCACCGATAGGCAAGGTAAAAAAACACTTAAAAGCCTTAACTCAATCCGGCACCCAGGTCTTTTATATTCATGGTAATCGTGATTTTTTAATCGGCGAAAAATTCAGCCAAGAAAGTGGCGTTATTTTATTAGATGAATACAGCGTCATAGACTTATATGGCACGCCCACTTTATTAACCCATGGTGATTTACTTTGTACGGATGATTTGGCTTATCAGGACTTTAGAGTTAAATCACGCAGCAAAGAGTGGCAGGATAACGTACGCTCTAAACCGCTTATTTTCAGGTTGTTATTTGCACGCTGGTATCGTCTGCGTAGTTTTTTTCATAAACGAAAAAAGTCTCAGGTAATTATGGATGTAAATCTAAAAACTGTTGAATCCGTGATGTCTCAATACAATACCACCCATTTAATTCACGGGCATACTCATCGTCAAGCGATACATGATTTTCAAATACAAGGTAAGCCCGCACAACGCTTCGTTTTAGCGGAATGGACAAAAGAAAGTACCAGCTTATTACGCTGGGATGCTGATGGCTATCAAGTAGAGCCACTTTAATCGATAATTTTATCGCCATTTAATAAACGATACACGGACAAACAGCCTTCGCAACAAAATTCTTTCACCCCTTCCGTTGTCTCTAGTTGAAAACCGTCTACCTCAACAGCAAGGCTACATAAATCACATTTTTTCATTGGTCTACTTCTTTGCTGGTTTTTTATTAAAGCGATTTTCATACCAAACCATAAAATATCCCATGGCAGGGTATTTTCCCGTACGTAAATACGATAAGGTATATTCACTATTAATATTAGATTTTAATAGTTGATTTGCCTTCGCTGTACCACAGAGTAATAATTGATCCCCTGCATTAATCCGATAGTCTGCTGTCGGCAATACCGTTTCTTTCTCACCCGATTTAATTACAAAGGCAACAAGATCCAGCTCCTTTTCTCTATTTCTTGGGTCTGCAATAATATGCCCTAGCAATACTTCATTGCCAGCGTTTAAACAGTCAATCACAGCACTACTTTTCTCATCTGTAAAATCAATGGTTATCAATAATGGTTTTTGATCAGCAATTTTGTTCCTAAGTTTAGCTATGAGCTGAGTTACAACCTCAGGCCGCCCTTCCTCTTTAGCTAATAGGTACCTAAAGAAGTGTTTTAATAACGGTGCGATTAAAAGTAATAAAATCTTTCTGGCGGTCACTAACGTTGGCTGCATAATCATATCTGCATCCGCCATAGTAAACGCTAATTCATTTTTATGACTATTTTGGCGCACAATAGTAAATAAATCGGGGTTCAAGCTACGTGCATTGAGTAAAACACTTAAATTACAACCATCATCATTGGCAGCCGCTAAAATACCGACTGCTTTATCAATACCCGCCATTTTTAGCGTCGTTGCATTGGTACCACCCACAATATACGTTTCAATTTCTTCATCACGCTTTCTTGAGTGTGGATCAATCACAGAGGTTCTAACACCATTTTTAGTTAGCACATGATTAGCTTCCATGCCCATTCTGCCATAACCACAAATAATCCACTGCCCAACCGGCGGGTGTACATAGGTTTCTAAACTACTCTGCTTATCTCCGATCAACCAATTATTTAACGCATAAAACTCAGGATTATTAATACAAGCATTCAGCACTTTAGCAAAGGTTTTAAACGGATCGACAATATGTACCTCCCCCCCTAAAGCAGCTAAGGTTTCTTCAAAACTCTTTTCCTTAGACATGGTAATAATGCCCACACTAGGATTCAATAAACGAACCATTGCTGAAATTTTAAGGTTAACCTCTTCATTACTTGTAATAGACACGACGGCCTTACACGAAGAACTTAACAAACCTGCTTCAATTAAGTAATTAGGAATACTGGCATCGGCACATAGGCCTGGAACTGTCCCTCTATAATTGCGTAGTGCTAAAGCTTGAATTCGCTCTTCACTATGATCTATCACGACCACACTCAAGCCCGCATCATTTAAGCCTCTGACCAATACACTTCCGGTATCACCAAAGCCACAAACGACATAAAAAGGCCCGGAAATTCTTCGCACACTACGTGCAAAGCGCAACTCATCAACAGCGCGAATAAAAAGTGTATTTTGAAATAATCGAACCGTACTACCGAGGGCATAAAACCAAGTGACAACGCTCACGTACAAACAAGCAATAGCCCACATTCTTTGCGCATCACTAAACTTTACTGGAATTTCACCAAAACCAGTGGTTGTTGCCGTGTATGTCATAAAATAAAAGGAATGGAAAATACTTAAATACTGCACTTTTCCATCCAGTACTATCCCTGGAATAAAACTCATCCCCAGAATAGCAATTGAATAAACAACCAATAAGGCCATTAGAGGCGTACGTAATGCACGCATAACGATAAAACTAACGCGACTTATTTCACTATAAGGATTTACTGTAGGGGTCATTAGTTAATTCAATTATATTCGTAAGCAGGGTTATAAACGCGACATTAAAGTCTCTGAAACCAAAATAACAACGGAAATAACATTTGCAATTAAAGCCCCCGTTGCTAATGAAATAATACTCGACATAACATCTGGCGTTAGGCCTGTTTCAGCCACATGCACAGCAAAAGTCCAGTGGAATGCCGCAGCAATTAATTCAAAATTTGCCACCAAACTAGTCGCTAATAGAATGGCACCAATTTGTGACCTATCCCCTAGCTTTAAACCCATTGCAATAAAATTGACCACAATAACTGCAAAAAATTCATAAACACCATGATCAGCTGGATTATTATATTCGCCTAAAACAAAGCCCGCATTTAAGGTTAGCGATAACACAATAAAAAAACCAAAAATAACTTTTTCGAAATTCATAAAAATACATCATTCAGTATAAAAATAGGAATGTATTTTATCCTTAATAAAACAATAGTTCATTAAAAAACTAGCCTTTAAGTATAAAGGCTTGCTAATATTGCAGCACACCAAATTTTAGCAGGAGAATAATATGTCAATTACCGCAATGGACTTAGTTGCAAACGCCAAACAAAAAATTACTGAAGTCAGTGTTGCTAATACAAAAAACAGTCTATCGACACATTTTATTTTAGATGTGCGTGAGCCGGTTGAATTTGAAGCGGGCCACTTACCTAATGCTATTAATATTCCTCGCGGCGTATTAGAATTCAAAATAACCGCTCACCCTACGTTTGCCGGCCAAAAAGAAGCCGATATTATCGTGTATTGCTTATCGGGTGGACGCTCTGCCTTAGCCACTGAAGCATTGCAAAAACTAGGTTATAGCAAAGCAGTCAGCATGGCGGGTGGTTATACCGCATGGACTGAAGCGGGTTAATCAAGTATTTTAGATGACAACATTAGATACATTACGCTTGGATAAATGGCTTTGGGCTGCGCGTTTTTTTAAAACACGCAAATTAGCAACTGAAGCCATTTCTAATGGCCAAGTCCTGCTTAATGGACACCGTACAAAACCCAGTAAAGAAGTAAAAATAGACAGCCAATTGCTAATTCATAAAGAGCAACTTAGCTGGAATATTACTGTTCTGGGGCTTAACGCACAGCGTAGGCCTGCCTCTGAAGCGGTTTTACTGTATCAAGAGTCGGAACAAAGCCTGCTCAAACGCGAAAAAGATAAACTGCTACGCAAAGAAGAGCGACAGTTTCTATACAGTGAACCGACTAGTCGCCCCACTAAAAAACAGAGACGCCAAATTCATCGCTTCAAACAAAATTAACGCTTATTGCTCCACTATTACAAACAACTGGGCGGCTTAGGCAAGCCGGCAATTTTGCAGGCGTATTTTAATGGCCCATCAGGAAATAGCTTTAGTAAATACCGAGAATTACCTTTCTCTACGCCGAATTCATTCTTGATCGCCTTAGTAAACACCCTAGCATTGGGTAAATATTCATATTCTTGATAAAAATATTGAATAAACTTAATTATTTCCCAGTGCGCGGGGCTTAACTCTAAGCCCTCTATCGCCGCCAATTGCTGTGCTATTACTTCAGTCCACTCTGATTTATTTAGTAAAAAACCCTGTTCTGTTCTTGCGACATCCATATTCAACTCCAGGTTTTAGTAACTTCATGCTGCTGAGTCAATGCAACAAACTCAGCATAATCGATAATATCAATATGCGGGGATAACGCTTGCGAGTCTATTCCTCGTAACTGTATATCGGGTGCTAAAACATAAAATTTCACCTGATGAACCCACGAAGTTAACGCGCTAGAAAAAAGTGCTTTGTTATTTAATCTCAGCGTACTGTTTTCTAAAAACACCACCGCATCAGACTCTTTGATAAACTCTAAAACCTGCTGCGCTTGATTATGAGTAAAAACTAAATGCAACATTTAACCACCCGAAAAAAGCTTAAGACCAATCACGCCGACTATAATTAAGGAAATTGCTGAAAGCCTTGCTAAATCTACCGACTCATTAAATAAAAATATACCCGCAATCGCTATACCCGCCGCCCCTACCCCAGTCCAAATGGCATAAGCAGTACCTAATGGTAAAGTTTTAATAGCCAGCATTAAAAACCCAAAACTGCCCGCCCCTGCAACCGCAGTGACTATGGAAGGAATTAACTTGGTAAACCCTTCATTATATTTAAGACTTAGCGCAAAAAATATTTCTGCGATACTCGCCACTAATAAATACAACCACCCCATTTTATCTCCTTACACATAGGCATTCATCCAGAACGACTTAGTTTATATACACATCAAACATATTATCTTACAATACTATAAATAATTTATGCCTTCTCAATCACCTTTATGCCAGACAAAGCTAACTTCACGCTTAAAATCCCTGCCGAAATCACGCGAAAACTCAATATTATTCTAAAACAAAATTCCTTGATCACCGTTTCTTTCAACGAAGGTCAATCATTTTTTCTTAGCACCTTACTCAATATTGATACAAAAAAACAAAAAATGAGCTTGGATTTTGCATCGGATGATCATTTAAATAAACAAATCCTAAATGCCAATAAAATTTTGTTTGAAACCAATGTGGGTGGCGTAGCTGTTAGCTTTATCTTGGATAAAGTCTCTAAACCGATGATAGGCAGCAGCAAGGCCTTTACATTAAGTTTTCCTACTGAACTGGTATGGCTTGAACGCCGAGCATTTTATCGCATAAAAGTCCCGCTACAAAATACACCTAACTGTAAATTTGAGTTACTTAAAGCAGATGATTCAGGTAACGAAATAGCCTACCCTTGTAATTTTGAGCTTTACAACCTAAGCCTATCCGGTATTTCATTTATTTATGATCCTGATCAGTATGAAACTGATATATTGGAAGGAGTGAAAAACATTCCTAATGTATCTATCACTCTCCCTGAAATCGGCCGATTTTCAACAGATCTCAGTATTAAGCATCAGCATCCACAAAAAATTTCAGAACCTAATAAAGTACAAATTATTGGCGCTAAATTTAAAAAATTACCTGATGCTATTGAATCTGAGATACAACGCTATATGTTATTAGTTGAGCGTGCAAAACGTAACAAATTTAAATAATAACGTCTTTCTCTTCGGCTTTTAGGTAAAGCTTAATCTAATTGATGGCAATAAACTCGCTCTTCGCCTTAAACCTAATAGCTTTAAATCATTTTATAATCTATATTTACAGACAGACTACAAGACTACAGGGAACCTCGAAAAACCTCATCCGAAAAATGATAAAATAAAGCACTTCTAACTCCCCTAATTGAGTCCCTCTAAAATGATAAAAACAAGTTTGTTTGCAGCTGAAGAACGCGAAACTAAGTTGGATAAATTAGGTGATATTCTCCAAAAATTAGAAGAGCACGTTAACTTCCAAGCGTT
>Ga0209290_1000530_pt1 | contig 26557 bp, 12 predicted proteins | sample EN1Hudsemesocosm_2_FD_184632 | JGI IMG/M metagenome (GOLD analysis project Ga0209290, IMG submission 184632) | Methane-oxidizing microbial communities from mesocosms in the Hudson Canyon - EN10B Hudson Canyon (SPAdes) (version 2) | ecosystem: Environmental > Aquatic > Marine > Cold seeps... | reverse complement strand
AATTATTTCAAATGGTTCATCCGAGGACTCTTTAGACCAGGAAAATGCACCCGCTAACCAATTTGAAGTTTGCGTCGCATACCGACTAAAGTCTTCAGCATTAAAAAGAACGTGTTGAGGTGTTTTGTCTATTTCGTTTTTTTTAAGTGAGGTCGATTTATCAAACGTAGGTGTATTTTTTACGTCCGTATTTTCTTCAGTATATAATGAAGCTTTTATTTCAGCTTGTTTTTTAAGTCGCTCCTCAGTCTGAACTTGCGAATCGCTAGATTGCAAAGCGGCACATCCAGAAAAACTCCCAGCTAATGTAAGCACTGCCATTGTGCGAACAACCCACTCAGCGTACATCCTTTTAAGCTGACAATATTCAGAATTAATTTTCATCTCTGATACCACCTTGTCATCGTTAATAATATGAGACGCCTCTCTTCTGAAATTCACAAGACTGTGAAAAACAAACATATCTAGAGAGTACCCTCAATACCCTTATATTAGAGGGGGCTCTAAACTGAAACATGAATAAACTGATGACAAGTACAGATTTCCATTCTTGTCATAGAAAAACTATGACGTAACACACATAAGATTCTAATCTAAGAAAATATTGTCTAAGTCTGTTTTGTTAACCTGTTAACAAAACAAAACATTTCGAATGTAAACCTTTGTTATATCGACTTTAAAACACCCTATTTGCACAATCTTCCACAGTTAAACCATTTTCATTACATATTTGTAAGTTAACTTGGCTGTATATAAAAAATAAGAAAAATAAGAAAAATAATGGAATAAAAATAAACACCTAAACATTACATTACGTGTGAATACAGGTAACTAGGTTATGACAAAGTCCGAAAGAAAAGCAATAATTTATACATCAAAGCAGCGGTCATTATATGTTGGTCGCACAGAGCGAGTGCTAAAACGAGTCAATGTCGCGTCTACACTTCTAGTATCTCTTGAAGACGATCTAGTACTGCTTGATCGATCAGATCAAACATTACATAGAAGCAAAAGTTTTCTTATTCCTGCGGGTATGGAAGTATCCATTGATACTTGCAATGCAAAGGTAGCAATGTGTTTCTTGAATGATATTGGAACCGACCTAACCACGCTAATACCCAAAATGAAGGAGTCTATCTGCTTCTCAAAGAACGACTGCCTATATAGCGGGTTAAACGTTGAGCAAGATATTATTCAGCATAAGAACTTTCTATGTGGGTCCCATACCTCAAGTGAAGAAGCGTTAATGCAATTGGCATCCTGGATTGAAACCTCAAATGGCTCTGCTGATTTCATCATCACTGATGAGCGTATATCGAAGGCAATCGAGTTTATTAAACACCATTATAGTGAAAATATTTCAGTCGACGCCATCGCGGAGCACGTTAATCTTTCCGCGCCACGCTTGGTACAACTGTTTAAACAAGTGACTGGGTCTCCGATAAGACGCTTCAGGCAATGGCATAGAATATTCACCACGGCACAGAAAACTTCCAAAGGTGTGTCTTTAACAGATGCAGCAATTGATTCAGGTTTTTCTGATTACGCCCAATTCTCACGCACTTACCGACAATTCGCAGGGGGTAGCCCTGCAGCAGCGAGAAACAATACTGATATAAGAATTCTTGCACAATGTGCATAACCTATGAACACGGCGCCACAGTTTTATCAGTTTTGACTATACTTTAGTCACGACTCTTGCAACCAAGACTGAGATTTGATGTACAGTGATAACAAAACTGATCTACCTTTATTGAAAGACGCACCATTATTGGCGTCTCAATCAACAATTTTAGTGGTAGACGACGATGCAAGTAATATACAAGTTCTGCTTAGTATGCTGCAAAGTGACTATCAAATATTAGTCGCGACTTCGGGTGAACAAGCACTAAAATTGTTGGATAAATCAATTCCAATTCACCTTGTACTTCTTGATATTGACATGCCTTTACTTTCTGGTTTTGAGGTATTAAAACGCCTAAGGGCCAGCACCGCCCACGCCTCTACTCCTGTCATCATGGTTACAGGTCAAAACCACGAAAATAATGAAGCTTATGCGCTTGAACAAGGCGCAAACGATTTTATTTCTAAACCTATCTCGGCCCCAGTGGTGAAGGCCAGAATTAAAACTCAACTGAGTCTGTATGAATTCAACCACACCATTACAAGTAAAAATAAGGAGCTTGAACTCTCTTTTGCTAGCGTGGAAAAAGCTAAAGAAGAGCTCTCATACTTTATGGCAGTGGTGAGTCACGAGCTTCGTACACCTATAACAATTCTCCAATGTGAAACTGAATTATTAAGCGATGGCATCAGAAAACCCACTCAAGAGAATTTATCTTCCTTATTGGATGAAATCAAGCATGTAAGTGTGTTAATTAATGACATGTTTGATTTAGTACTCTCTGAATCCAACGCGCTTAGTTTTGAAAAAGAACAGTGCGACTTAGTTCTCTTGCTTGGTTATTCTGTGAAGTTGTTCGAGCGCCAATTTCAAGAAAAGAATCTAAGCCTTACGTTTAATAATAAAATAGATAGTGTTTGTTATATTAAAGCCGATACAAAACGGTTGAGACAAGTTATCGACAATTTATTACGAAACAGTATGAAGTACACCGATGCGGAGGGGAAAGTTAAAATCTCACTAGATAACCAAAACGATCATATCTGCATACGAGTTGAGGACAGTAAACCTGGTGTTAGTCATGAAAACTTACCCCTCCTATTTGATCGCTTTTATCGCGTTGAAAAATCAAGAAATCGCGCAATGGGCGGGAGTGGCTTAGGCCTCTCAATCTGCAAAACCATAATAGAGGCGCATAATGGAAGCATTATTGCTGAACCATCGCCGCTTGGCGGCCTTGTAATCAAAATACTCTTACCAGTTCCTTCTGTGTCAGAGAAAACTATTAATAACAAGAAAGAATTAAACCAGGATTTAATTTAAGTATGTCATATCTTATTTTGATCGTAGAAGATGAACCAAAGCTCTCGCGCTCAGTTGCCGAATATTTAGAAAATTCAGGTTTCCAAACTCACATCATTGACAACGGTAACCTTGTAATTGATTGGGTTCGCCATAATACACCAACACTAATTTTATTAGATCTTATGCTTCCAAATAAAGATGGCATTAGTATTTGCCAGGAAATCAGAACATTTTCCCAAGTTCCCATTATAATGGCGAGTGCGAAGACAGATGAAATTGATCGCTTAGTCGGCTTGGAGATTGGAGCAGATGACTATTTATGCAAACCATTTAGCCTTCGCGAAGTGGTCGCTAGGGTAAAAGCGGTTATTCGTCGACACGAACATATCCCTCATGAAACACCAGCAGAAATTAGTCTAAAATTGGACAAGTCTAGTAGTAGCGTCACATTTAATGAGAATAAAACTGAACTAACGGCAATTGAATTTAACATTCTAACTAAATTATCTAAACAACCGGGAAAGATTTTTAAGCGCAATGAATTAATGGACAGCGCTTACGAAGATGGCCGTATAGTCAATGATCGTACGGTAGATAGTCATATGAAAAAAATACGCAAAAAACTTGCTGACCTCGCTCCTGGTAAAAAGTTTCTACATGCGATCTACGGTGTTGGATATAAATTTGAACCTTAAAAAAAAATATAAATTTCACTTGATGAACATCATTGCTTCGATTCGAATACTAATAAGAAAGTCACGCTTAGTAATATGCATGGTATTTAGCTTATTACTCATCGCTTCTAGTGTGTTCGCAGGCACCGAACCAGAAATAGTCCTCAGTTCTAATATTAGTATCACAAAAGCTGACAATACAACCGTCCAGCCTCTTGAACACAACTTTAGGCAGTTTATGGGGCCATATTTTTTTTCATATGAAGACCATGCTGGTCGTTATACGATAGAGGATATACTAGCCCTTTCACAGCAAGGTAAAATGAATAAGCGACCCACACCGTCACTGCAATTTGGGTATTCATCTAGCGCCATCTGGCTTCGATCATCAGTCGAAAATATACAATCATCTAATATTGAGTCCTACCTTGAAATTCGATACCCGCCTTTAGATTACATCGATGTCTATCTTGTCGATTCTGACAGCAATATCGTTTCGCACACAGTCCTTGGTGATCAAATCCCCTATGACGAACGATCTATTGAGTCTCGAGTTCATATCACTCCGCTTGTACTTCAAGCGAATCAGACCTATCAACTATTTATACGCGTAAAGAGTCAAAGCTCAATCTCTATCCCCGTATACCTTTCATCTCCTGATGCGATGTATGAAGGGGAACATTTCGAACAAATAGCGATAGGTATGTTTTTTGGGCTCGCCCTTGGTTTATTTTTCTATAATCTATTTTTACTCATCATCATTAGAGATATTGTTTACCTTTATTACATCGTTTACGTGCTTGGCTATACGGCTTTCATGGCGTCATTAGATGGATTGTTATTTCAATTCTGGCCAGACTCCATTATTTGGGAAAGTCGCTCACTGTATATGTTTCCTATGATTTGCGGGATTTTCTTATCCTTATTCTGTCGTAATGTATTACAAACAAAAAGCCAGTCACCAAACTCAGACTCACTATTAGTTTTGTTTACATCAGTTTATGTAATAGGTACAGGCGCTTTCTTCTTTATTGATATCAATATCATGACAAAAATCACAGCCCCCTTAATTGCTATTAATGCATTTATTATTCTTGGCATTACCATACTGAGATTTTATCAGGGCTTTAAAGCTGCCTCATATTTTATATTCGGCATGGGTAGCTTCTGCTTCGGTATCTTCTCAGTCGCTGCTGGTGCAATGAATTTGCATGATAATTACGAACTAACACCCTTTATATTGAAGCTCGGCGCCGCGATAGAGATGATCATGTTCTCGATTGCGTTAGCGCAAAGAATTAACGACTTACAAGCTAGAAATAAAGAAGCGCGAATAGAAAACCTTAAACGCATGGACAGATTGAAAGACGAGTTTTTAGCCAATACATCTCATGAACTAAGAACGCCACTTAACGCCATTATCGGCATAGCGGACACCTTGTCAGATCGAGCTAAAGATCGTCTTAATGATGAGGATAAACACAGCCTATCCCTCATTTCTGGAAGTGGTTATCGACTCTCTAACCTAGTCAACGACATTCTAGATTTTTCAAAACTAAAGCAAGATGACATAATACTAACAAAAGAGATTCTAGATATAGAAAACATTATTGATACGGTTATTCAGCTCTCAGAGCCGGCGATACAAGATAAAAAACTACGGATTATTAAAAAAATAGATCCTTCATTACCAGCTATTTTTGCGGATGAGGACAGAGTTTTTCAGATTTTTCATAATCTCATAGCAAATGCTATTAAGTTTACGCCTGAAGGAAAAATCACCATCAGGGTTACGCAAAAACAAGAACACATTCACGTTGTGATCGAAGATACGGGAATCGGAATATCAGCCACTAAGTTTATTCAAATATTCCGATCATTTGAGCAAGCAGACGGTTCTATAAATAGAAAATTTGGTGGCACAGGTCTTGGCTTGGCCATCACTAAAAAGCTTGTTGAATTACATGGAGGGAAAATATGGGCTGAATCTGAACTTGGTAAAAATGCCAAATTTACCTTTACATTACCCAACATCTCTACAGACATAAAACGCGCGGATGTTAGCTTGGTGAACACATCAGACGTAAGAGCCCAACTATCCAAAAGACGTTACAACATTGTCCAACCTTCATTGAAACTTAGAAACGCGATAAATAGTGATCACGACTCTGAAGTTAATAATTCCCCCTCCCATTTAACGCACAATAATCCGAATTTAAATATCACATCAAAAGTCTTTATCCAAGACCTAGAAAAACAGTTCCGCATATTAGTCATTGATGACGAGCAGATAAATCTAGAAGTTATTCTTGGTCAGTTATCTGGCCAAAGGTATCAGCTCTTCTTTGCTTACTCTGGCCCAGAAGCCCTGCAACTTTTATCCAGTAACTCATTCGACCTAATACTTTTAGATATTATGATGCCTGACATGTCAGGTTATGAAGTTTGTGAGGAAGTTCGTAAAACTTACAGCCAAGAAAAGCTACCGATTATTATGGTTACCGCTAAGAACCAAGTTAGTGACCTCGTTAAGGGTTTTCAAGCGGGCGCCAATGATTACCTAACTAAACCCTTTGTTAAAGAGGAGTTATTTGCACGTATCAATCTGCACCTTAACTTAAAAGACGCAGTGAATGCGCTAATAGAATCAGAAAAAAAATACAGAAATATTTATGATCAAGCCTTGGAAGGCATATTTCAGATCACACCCTCTGGCCATATATCTGGCAATCCTACTATGGCAAACATACTTGGTTATGATTCTCCAAAAGATTTAAGCGATTCAATACATCGTACAGCTAAACAGTTATTTGTCGACCCAAAACAACGGGAAGCACTTCTTAGCAACCTCGATTCAAAAGGTGCTTTACGACAAGTTGAAGCTCAACTTCGCCGGAAAGATGGTTCAATTTTATGGGGCTTTGCAAAAATTAATACCATTATGGACGATAATGGCAAGCTGCTGCGCTGGGAAGGCCTTCTTGATGATATTACCGATCGAAAAGAAGCTGAAGTAGCACTCCTTGAAGCTTATAAAGGTATCGAAGCTAAAATTGAGATACGAACCCGCGAACTGATGTCGACTAATTTACAACTAACAAAAGCACAACAGGAGGCGGCACGAACAGCGGAAGAAAAAAGCATATTACTAGCAAATATGAGTCATGAAATAAGAACACCAATGAATGGCATACTCGCAGCCACTGACCTCGCTTTTGATACAGTTTCAGATCCTCAATTAGAAAAGTTTCTTACGATCATTAAGCACTCTGGAATAACACTACTAGATTTAGTTAATGAGGTACTTGACTACTCTAAGATTTCATCTAATCGACTCGAAATTGAACAAAGTCCTTTTATTCCATCAGAACTGTTTGAAAAACTTGGGCAGATGTTCAGCGTTAACATGGCAAAACAGAAATCGCCTGTCGAACTACTTTGCTTTTTAGATCCAGAGATCCCACCCGCCTTAAATGGAGATGTGCTAAGAATTCAACAAGTATTAAACAACTTAGTTAGCAATGCACTTAAGTTTACGTCCAAAGGTCATGTATTGTTCAGCGCTGCATTAAAAGATAGTGATGAGAAACATTGCGTTATTGAATTTAAAGTAAGTGATACAGGTATTGGGATAGAAAAAAGTTATTTAAAAGATATCTTTAAACCATTTACTCAAGCTGAGCCTTCGACCGCACGGAAGTTCGGCGGCACAGGGCTTGGTATGACTATTTCAAAAAAACTGGTTGAGTTGATGGGGGGCAATATTTCTATAGAAAGCGAGCCTGAGCAAGGAAGCAGTTTTTCATTCCAATTAAAATTTAAAATATCTGAGCCACAATTAAACATAGCGCCTTATGCAGGCGACCCCCTACTCGATAACCTTCATCATAAGTCGGTCATGGTTGTCAGTCACAATGCTGACATGAACAAAATATTAAATACTTATCTTTTAAAACTAAACCTTAAGACAAGTCAGGCTAATGATCTAGAAGAGAGCCTTTATAAACTCAACCCTAACAACACAAAATCAATCGCACCAGATTTCATATTTATAAACAAGGCGCCAGAAAAAGAGATAAATAATTATCTTAATGCGATTACGACCCTGCGCCAAGAATTTCAACTTACTATTCCAATTATACTCATAGTTGACCTCAATGATCGCCAACACTTATCACAACTTAAGACTGAAGCTATAAGCTATATTTTGGAAAAACCTGTTACCTTGACGGACATTTATCAATCAGTAATGAGTGTATCAGGCCTTGAGCGTTTTCCTTCAAAAAGTAAGGACGTTGCACATCACGACATACGCACGAAAATGGTTTGGCTTTCAACTCGTAAACTATTACTTGTTGAAGATGATCCTACCAACCAGATTATTATTAAAGAAATTCTAGCGACACTAAAAATAGACACAGATATCGTATCCAACGGTAAGGAAGCAATATCCGCTATTTATGATCAACCCTACGATGCTATTTTGATGGATATTAATATGCCCGTCCTTAATGGTTATGATGCGACCAAGCAAATACGCAGTGATAGACAATTTGCGCCTATCCCAATCATTGGAATGTCTGCACATGCCCAACCAGAAGACAGAGAGCTAGCCCTAAACGCGGGAATGAATGGTTACATTATCAAACCTATTGTGGCGTCTAAACTATTTCAAACTTTATCAAAATATTTAAAAGATATCCCCAAAAACACGATTACTCCTATCAATTTTAAAAACGATGGGATTGCTGATCTTCCAATTGTTAACGGAATAGATGTCACGTCGGCAATACTTAAATTAGAGCTTAGTTCTAGTGCATATTTAGAAGTATTAATGACGTTTTACCAAGTTCACAAGCAAACACCTAAATTGTTAACTGACTTATTGTTAAAGCAAAATTGGCAAGCAATACAAGAACTTTCACATCGTATCAAAGGCAGTGCAGGAAACATTGGTGCAAAGATTCTAGAATCTGAGGCTTTAAAGCTAGAACAAAGTTGTCATTTAAAAATACATAATTCATCTTCAGAGAAACCTTCAATAAGTCACACCTATGAAGCGTTTACGGATGTTATCGATTCATTAGGCTCTTTGTTCAAAAACTCTCCTTTGGACAATATGACAGAGCTGGTCACTAGTTTAGATATAGATTTAGCAAAATTAAATAACTTAGTTTCTCAACTTACTAATGCGCTGGAATCGGGTAATCCGTCTAAGGTGAAAAAACACTTTAATGAACTTTTAATCCAACTGGGGTCTCGTCGAATTAAAGGTTTAAAAGAATGCATAGATTGTTTTGATTATGAACGTGCGGTTGTTCTACTTGGTCAAATTTAACATAAAAATCAGCTACAATTTTCTTTATTAAAGAGTGTTTATAGAACAGCTGCTCTCATACAGTTTCGGCCACCTTCTTTTGCTTGATAAAGTGCACTATCCGCAGCAGAGATTAGAGATTCAGATACATCACTATCGTTAGGTATAAATGTTGCTAAGCCTATACTCACCGTTAACTTTAAAGAAATATCCTCATAAGCGACGGCTAAGGCTTCAATACTTTTTAATAGGCGATGGGCTACATAAGTTGCTCCGTCGCTAGCGGTATCTGGCAATACAATAACGAATTCTTCCCCCCCAAAGCGAGATAAAATGTCATTTGGTCTAGTAATGCTTTTTCTAAGCAGTTTTGAAATGTGTTTTAAACAGATGTCTCCAACCAAATGGCCATAGCTATCATTCACATTTTTAAAGTGGTCTATATCAATAATTAGTAGAGATATTGGCTGGTTTTTTCTTCGAGCTCGTTTGAATTCAACATCAAATTTCTGGTTAAAATAACGTCTGTTATAAATCCCTGTTAGTTCATCAAGGTTACTGATATGTTCAAGTCGAGAATTAGCTTGTTCAAGGTCTCCCATGGTTTGCTCAAGCTGCTCTGTTCTTTGTTTTACAAGCACTTCAAGGTCTTCATTTGAACGCTTTTGAAGTGAGAGCGTTGCTTCTTGCGCAGTAAGCTTTTCTTTCCTTTCTTGTGCTATTTTCAAAGCATAATCTAATGCATTTTGTTTAGCTTTATTTCTTTCCTCATTTTGTTGAGCTATGTATTCACCTAGCGCAAATGAAAGCCAGACAACCGAAAAGGTGGAGCCAATTTGTAGCGCGTTTTCAGTAATCGCATTGCGCTCTAGAATTCCTAGTTTACTAAATGCAAGTAGAATCGCGCCAAATAAAGTTCCAGTCCAGGCGAAGGTAAATAGCTGAGCAGCTCTTCGCCCTTCAATACTTTGTTTTATGCCTACGATAAATCCGACACAATTAATTGGGATTGCAAGTACGATCAAGCATAATATTGAAATATGGTAGGAAATAAATATAGATGCTAGCGATATAATTGCAGAAGCCGTTGAGGCATAAACCAAAAATTTTGCGAGTTTAGGGGAATTGTTTTTTAATTCTAAAAAGGATGTTAAAAAAATACTTTCAGATACAAGTACAAGTCCTAGGAAAATAGGTAGTGCATGCTCATTCCATTGGGGTGAAAAGGGCCATAAATACTGATAGCTAATCCCCCCTAAAGTAGCTTGAAATAAAACAAATGAACCGAATACAAATGCAAAATAAATATATTGCTTTTGGCGACTATAGTAATACAAACATAAATTATAAAAGATCATTACCAGAATGCAGCCAAAGTATATTCCCTGCCAAATGAGACTGCTTTGCTCATGGTCATAAAAATCAGACTGCTTCCATAGCTTGATAGGCACTTGAAGTGACGTTCCACTTTCAACACGAATAAATACCGTGGCGGCTTCACCCTCTTCTAGGAATGTAGGTATAACAAAATTACGATGTAGTATTGGACGTAGATCAAAATTTCGTTGGTCTCCCAGCGAAAAAAATTCAGTTCTATCTTTATAAAATATACTTATGTCGACTTTATCTAACACAGGATAAGCAATTTCAATAAACCAATCAGAGTTGTATGCAGCAGAACTTGGAGAAATAATGTTAGATGTGTTTGAAGAATTATTGAGCTCAAGTTTTACCCAGAGCGCTACGTCTGAATAACCAAGAGATACACTTTCTTTATTCACCTGTTGCCAACTGTTTTTCGATAATTTTTTTATTTGTTCTGTTTTAAGTTTTGCTTCTTCATCAATAAAATAATTTGTTTGTAGGCCAATAAGCTGACCACTTTTTATCTGAGAAAGATTAATAGAAGCAGAGGTGAAATTTGAAAGGAATAATAGATAGACAATTGTAAGAAAAAAACGAATTGAAAAATATTTCATATATTTAGGTATTACCTATTTCCCTATAATAAACAATTAATGAGTGCGGCCAAATTCTACTACATACCCAAATCTAAAACCTATATACTGGCTTTAGCCTCAAATACTAAAAACCTTCACTACAAATAATTGAGTTTCTAATTAGCAGTGTTTGCTTAACTACTGCGTTTTAAAAGTAGAATTAAACTAGTTTATAATTAAATAGGCTTACAACGAAAAAAACATGAACAAACTGATGATAGACACATAAATGTGATTCAGGATAATGTTTGTTGAATGCAAAGTCCTTTATTTGAATATAATCCTGCTGCTTTTGAAATAAATAAAGAACAGCAGATAACTATTCAAAAGTAATTTTTCATTTCACAAACAAAACAGGACTGTGCATTCCTGCTTGGTAATGACCTGGGATATTACACGCGACTTCTACTTCAGACGCTTTTTCGAAAGACCAAATTAATATTTCAGTTTCACCTGGTTTGATGGTTATTGAAGCGCCTCCTGGACCATGATGCATGTTCGGGTTTGCGACCATCATCTTCCCATGAGATGCATGCTCGTCTTTAGTTCCGATAGAGAATTCATGAGAAATAGTTCCTTTATTTGAGACTATAAATTTAATCGTTTCACCATCTTTTATGATAAATGGATCATGTAAAAAGCGCATAGTATCACCAGCCTCAACTTTAATTGAGCGACTTACCTCACTTTCTTCTCCTGGTTGACCTGCCAATGAACCACCATGCCCTGCCCCATGACTGTCACCATGTTCGCCTTCTTGAGACATTTTCTTATGATGGTTTTTCATCATGTTATCGTGCCCCCCACTTTCATGACCATGTCCTTTTTTCTCAGAACTCGTGTCGTTATGATCCATTTCAGCATGATGCCCCACAATAGCGTTGTGATGTCCATCGGCACCAGCAAAAATATTATTTGCATACCCTGTTACCAAAATGGTCGTACTCAAAATAATTGGCGAAAATATTTTTCTCATCTTTTGTCTCATATGCTTTGTGGTTTGCTTTATTTATAAATAAAGTAGATTAATTACGTTGCGAAACAGAAACACTATTCGTGTCTTTCTTTTTTATAGTCTGCTGCTTCCAAACATAAAATATTACAGGAATAACAAGGAGTGTTAGTACTACGGTACTAAGCATTCCTCCAATCATTGGCCCTGCTATTCGTTGCATTACTTCAGAACCTGTGCCCGACCCCATCATTATTGGCACCAGACCTGCGACAATAGCCATTACAGTCATCATAATCGGACGTACACGCAGCCCTGCGCCTTTCATTACAGCTTCTCGAACATCGGATTTAGTGATTATTCGACCATCCTCTACCGCCTCTGATCGCATACGATCATAGGACTGGTTAAGATAAACCAACATTAAGACACCAATTTCTACTGCAACACCAGCCAGAGCGATAAAACCGACGGCTACTGCGATTGACATGTTGTAATTAAGCCAGTACATCAACCAAAGGCCGCCTATAAGTGCAAATGGAACAGTTCCCATAATAATTAATACTTCTATTATATTTCTGAAATTGAGATACAGCAGCAGCATAATGATCAATAAAGTTAAAGGTACAACAATCTTCAGCCGCTCTTCAGCTCGTATCATATATTCATATTGGCCTGACCATGCAATTGAATAACCGGGCGGTATTTCGACTTGCTCAGCCACTACCCGCTGCGCTTCTTTTACGTAAGAACCCAGATCACGACCAGCAATATCAACCAAGGTCCAACCATTGAGTCGTGCATTTTCACTCTTAATACCTGGTGGTCCATCAGAGATATAAACGTTAGCGACATCTGCTAAAGCTATACGCTGCTTGGAAGCTGTTACGATAGGTAGGAGCTTGAGTTTTTCTTCTGAGTCACGATAAGCTTGCGGGTAACGTATATTTACAGGGTAACGTTCTAAACCTTCTACAGTTTCAGTGACGTTCATGCCACCTATGGCAGCACGGACTACGGTTTGAATATCTGCGATAGAAAGACCAAAACGTGCAGCGCGCACGCGATCGATATCTACTTTCACATAACGACCACCAGCTACACGCTCTGAATACACAGAAGCTGTGCCATCAACTTGAGGAAGCACTTCTTCAAGACGTTTACCTATTTTTTCTATTTCAGCTAAATCAGGTCCTGCGACCTTGATTCCTACCGGTGTCTTTATGCCCGTCGATAGCATGTCTATTCGTGTTTTGATTGGCATCACCCATGCATTGGTTAAGCCAGGAAACTTAACTAGCGCATCAAATTCTTTACGGAGGCTTTCCTTAGTTACGCCAGCTCGCCACTCACTCTCTGGTTTAAACTGAATGATGGTTTCAATCATCGTAAGTGGCGCGGGATCAGTTGCTGTATCAGCGCGACCAATTTTACCAAAAACAGATTTCACCTCCGGTACTGTTTTAATGAGTTTATCCGTCTGTTGAAGTATTTCACGCGCTTTACCTACGGATACACCTGCATAGGTTGTTGGCATATACATTAAGTCACCCTCATCGAGCGGCGGCATAAATTCGCTGCCTAATTGAGTCGCAGGCCAAAGCCCTAACCCAAGCACAAGGACAGTAATCAATAAAATGCTTTTCGGATAATTTAGTACGCCTTTGATAACAGGTCGATAAGCTGAAATCATCACTCGATTGAGCGGATTCTTATGCTCAGGCGTTACCTTTCCTCTAATGAAGTAACCCATCAAAACAGGTACTAAAGTAATTGCTAAACATGCCGCTGCTGCCATTGCATAAGTTTTAGTAAATGCCAGCGGCGCAAATAACTTACCTTCCTGTGCCTCAAGGGTAAAGACCGGTAAAAAACTCATGGTAATAATGAGTAAAGAGAAAAATAAAGGCGGTCCGACTTCAGTCGCAGCCTGGCTAATCACTGCCCAACGATTTTCATCCGTTAGCTCAGTTTTTTCCATGTGTTTATGCACATTTTCTATCATGACAATCGCGCCATCTACCATGGCTCCGATCGCAATCGCAATACCACCTAAGGACATAATATTTGCATTCAAACCCTGTTGATACATCACGATAAATGCCGCAAGAATCCCTACAGGTAAGCTAATTATCACGACTAATGAAGAGCGGAGATGAAAAAGAAAAATAGCGCAGATGAGTGTCACCACGATGAACTCTTCTAGGAGTTTTTCATACAAGTTATCAATGGCATTGCTAATCAAGTTTGAGCGGTCATAAGTCGTTACGATTTCGACCCCGTCAGGAAGCCCTTTTTTTAACTCTTCTAACTTTACTTTAACGCTGTCGATCACAGTTTGGGCATTCTCTCCAAATCGCATCACAACAATACCGCCTACAACCTCCCCTTCACCATTGAGTTCGGCGATACCACGACGCATTTGAGGGCCTAAACGTATGTTAGCCACATCTTTTAACATCAACGGTGTGCCCTTTTCGTTCAAACCAAGTGGAATATTTTCTATGTCTTTGACACTCTTTAGATAACCACTGATGCGTACCATATATTCAGCTTCAGCCATTTCGATGACCGATGCTCCTGTTTCTTGGTTAGCCTTTTTAACTGCCATACCTATATGGGAAAGTGGAATGTTATAGGCTCGTAAGAGATTTGGATCGACTTCAATCTGATATTGACGGACCATACCGCCAACCGTTGCTACCTCAGATACACCTGGTACGGTCTGAAGTTCGTATTTTAAAAACCAATCTTGAATGCTGCGTAGCTCAGACAGATCATGCTGCCCTGTTTTATCAACTAAAGCATAAAGATAAACCCAACCAACGCCGGTTGCATCAGGCCCCAATTGCGGTTTAGCAGAACTAGGTAAACTACCCGCGACTTGATTAAGGTATTCTAGTACTCGAGAACGCGCCCAATAAAGATCAGTGCCATCTTCAAAAATAACATAGACATAGGAGTCACCAAAGAATGAGAACCCTCGTACGGTAATTGCCCCCGGTACAGAAAGCATTGCTGTCGTAAGTGGATAAGTAACTTGGTCTTCAACAACTTGAGGCGCCTGACCTGGATAACTCGTCTTGATAATCACTTGCACGTCTGAAAGGTCAGGTATCGCATCTATGGGCGTATTCCGAACAGAGAAAGCACCTACACCAATCAAAATTGCGGTCCCAAGTAGGACAAAAAAACGATTTTCAATTGACCACCGTATAATTGCTACGATCATAGACCCTCTCCTGAAGAACGCTTCATTTCAGTGATTTTTTCAATAACGTAGGCATTATCAGGTGTTACAAACAATTCAAATGAAATTTGTTCTCCGACGGAAAGAGAATCTAGTCGAACATGGTCTGAAACTGAAAAGTCCATATTCATCTCTGGCCAACCAAGTTCGGGAATTGGCTCATGACTTAGATTTATCATTCCCGTTTTAGTCACGATGTTTTCTATTATCCCTCTTGAGCGCACTATTTTACCTTTCGTATTTGTCTTCTCCATATTTCCAGAAGACAAATTAACTGACTGACTCATTCTCGACATCTCGGCATCGATATTAGATTCTGAATCAATTAGAAACTGTGCGGAGGTGACGACTCTATCTCCGTCAACAAGACCGCTGATGATTTGAATACGCTGCTCGGTTTCACCTTCAATAAGGCCGTCAATAACGCCTTCAAAACCAGCTTCAACTAATGCAGATTTATACTTGCCATCACCTAGCGATTTAACAACACGTGAATAACGTCCAGCTTTAATTAATGCTTGTTTTGGAATCGTTAGTGTTGATTCTTGCGCCATACTTAAAACACGCAGACTTGCCAGCATATTAGGTTTTAGAAAGTGGTCAGCATTCGCTATTTGTACACGAATAGTTAAAGTCCGAGTTTTTGGGTCTAGCTGCGGATATACATAATCCAAAGACCCTTTCCAAATTTTACCTGGCATAGCATTTAATTCAATTTCTACGTCTTGACCCTGAACAACAAGATAGGACTGACGCTCAAAAATTTCACCTAACACCCATACAGAATCTAGAGAGCCTAAGGACAAAACTTTGGTAGAAGGTTTTATATACATTCCCTGTCTAACCTTAAGATCAATAATTACACCATCATACTCAGCTAAGATTTTGATGCGTTGATCTACTTTACGCCGTTTCTTCAATCGCTTCGCTTGTTTATCGTCTAAGCCAAGTGAAAACAAACGTGATTTTGATGCCCTAATTAAGCTTTTGTTACCACTCCTTAAAGCCGCTAAAAACTCTTCTTGGGCATTGACTAAGGAAGGTGAATACAACTCATACAAAGTTTGACCTTTTTTAACCGGGTCACCGGCGGCCGATACATTTAATACTTCAATCCAGCCTTCAACACGACTATGGATATGTGTAATTTTACTTTCATCAAATTGCACCATACCAACCGTTTCAACAGGCATGATTAGCTGAGCGCTTTTAACAAGTCCTGTTTTAACGCCTAAGTTATTCTCAACAACTGAGGATATTTTTACAGTACCCTCATCACCACCATTATTTTCTTCATAAACAGGTACCAAATCCATACCCATAGGTGACTGACCTGGCCCTTCTCGACGATAGTTTTTATCCATTGGTGCAACCCAATACAAAGGACTTGAGTCCGAATTTCCTTCCATCATGGTACTGTCATCAAAAACATTAAATTGATCTCCAAACAAACTACCTAAAACAACACCAACGATTAACATAACAAGGGAGGCTAAAATAATTTTCATTGTATAATTCCTATTTCTTGTTGGGTTGAAAATATTCGATTGGGTATCCAGTAATTTAATTTGGACAGCATCTTTTGCTGGTCGATTAAAATACGATGATATTTCAGCCTGGATTTCTGTTCCTTGAGATAAATTCGAATCGTGCCATCAAAGTCCATTTGATCTGATTGATAAGCCGTCAGTGTACTCGTTTTTTGTTGGGCTAATTTGGGTAATATTTTTGACTGATAGAGTTCACTCTGTTTAAGAGATATAAGGTATTTTTGCTGCAAATCAATATATTCATATACCATATTTTTCAGTGCATCATCCCTAGAGTTTTCAGCTGACATTCGGCGCTTATTGGCTGACAGAACCTTACTATCCTGACTTGAAGATGAAAAAATAGGCACTTGAACACTCACACCAGCACTGAAAAAGTCGGGTCGATCTTTATTACGGTCATCCTCTCCACTTCTTAAACCGTAACTTGCTTCTAAACTCCAGCGAGGAGAATAGGATTGTTCAGCTAACTTAATATCTTGTGTAGCAATATGAATGCTATGAGCCTTATGCATTATATCCGGGTGGGCATCTAATTTAGCGGGTAAAGCTGCACGTAAAATACGCTTATATTTAATCGGTTTGAAAGCCAAACTGAAGGCACTTTTGACTATATTTTGCTGCGCTAAGGTATTTAGTTTATTTTTAAATTCTATGGATTTTTTTAATGCTTCAATGCGCATTTCTTCTAGTTGAATTATTTCTAATTCTGCACCAAGCACATCACCTTGGTTACGTACACCCACCTCATATAAAGATTGAGTAATCTCTAACGTCTGTTGTAAAAAAACAACGTCCTCTTCTAATATTTTCAAAGTTTTTTGCCAATACCAAGCTTCAAACCAAGCCTGTTCAACATTGAGCTTTAAACGTAACCATAACCGGTCCTGCATGGTATATTTCATTTCAGATTTCATTTGAAATGTATCATGCTTAATTTGTATGGTGTCACCTGCGGGAATAGCCTGACGAATACCAAATTTAAGTTGTGTCATTGGCTCTTGGCCAAAATCGAAAGTATCCGTAGGTAAATTTTGTGCCGAAACAAATAAAGTAGGATCGGGAAAGTAATTATTTGAATCTGCTTCAGCAGAATCAGCTTGCGCATCAAGAGCAAAGCTAATAAGTGAAAGGTTATTTTCTTTTACCGCCTTAAGGGTTTCATTAAGTGTAAGCGTAATATTAGAGGCCTCCATCTTAATTTTTTTCTCGTTATATTGGTCTGCATAACACTGAGAAATGGACGTTAGTAAAACGACCAATAATAAAGTACAACGAACCATGAGGTTCCTTACTGGAGAACAAAACATTTTTTCCACCTAATTTATATACATAAGTACAGCAATTAAATCGTTTCAAATAATTTAATTGTTTGAACTTAGAATGCTTAATTATTTAAAAGCGTGCTTAACACTTAATAAAAGACCAATTTAAAAGGCGGTCATTCTTAATCAGTATTTAGCAATAGTAGGTGTTAAATAATTGGGGGGGGAAAGCTTGGTGAGGAAATAAAGCTAAGATAGCTATCTCGCAAATAGCTATGCGAGAAAGTTGATATGAAAAATGACGTTTGATTAAAACTAATCATTGCAGTTGGGAGATTACATCCTGAAGCACCGCACTCACATGGTATATCACAACATTCAGTACTATTAGACATTTCTTGTTGGGAGTCTGTCATGTTTTTATCACGACAGTTAGCCGGCATTTCGGCGCTACCAAAAGATGAAATAACACTTGAGGTACTTTTACCAGAGAATAAAGCATCGGCTGAGACGAAAATGGGGTTCAATAGAATGGCTATTGCAATAAATAGACATTTAAATTTAGATGCTTGGTTTATATTCATTTTCTAAGAATCTCAGAAATCTTTGTATTGTTCAAGCAACCTTTCTTGTTTTTAATCTTAAATATGTAAAGAATTGCTAAGATAAAATTCTCGTTACGGCATTAATTCATTAAGTGAAAATAGCAATTTGAAACATCTTATATAGTGCATTATCGTAAACCACATACGCTAGTGTTTCTGACTCAGTGACTTTCCTGTTTACTCCTACCGCTTAATATTGTCCCCCCTGACTACAACATTATTTAATGACAATGCAAAAATTAAGACTCTGTCTATACTTAAAACCAGTCTTATAACATTTGAAAAAAACATTCAAATTAACTTGAATCACCAACAAGAAGTAAATCAAAGCTGTGGCCATGAAATGTAAATTTGTTTTTCAAATAATAAATCTTTGCTTCATTATTATGTTTACGCAATATACCCACGCTCAAAGCGTCCACAATTTTGTTTTAGATAACGAAACCACGCCGGCATCACTTGGTGCAAATATGGTTTTTATGGAGGATGAGAAGGGGTTACTCAGTTTGGATGAAGTTCTGCTTTCAGATAATTGGACTCCTTCCCCAATAATTGGAGTCACGAAAGGCTTCACTAAATCCGCTCTCTGGCTACGCTTTTCCGTTGATAATAGATTAGCTAAAGTTTTCAACTGGAATCTTGAATTCGCTTACCCACTTTTAGACGATATTGAGTTCTATAGACCTAATGGTGATGGCAGTTTCAGTAAAAGTTTATTAGGTGATCATCAACCGTTTTCTAAACGCCAAATACATTATAGAAATGTCGTTATTCCAATCACAGCAAAAGCTAACCAAACTAATACTTATTTTGTTCGCATTAAAACAACCAGCTCTATGAATGCCCTGCTAAAAGCATGGCCACACAATACATTTTATCAAGAGGTTGATTCAGGAAAATTTATATTAGGTTTATTATATGGCGTAGTTTTATTGGCTCTATTTACAGCGCTTGTTAACTCGTTCTACTTAAAAGACCTGATGTACTTATGGCTTTGTTTATCTTTTCTTGGGATATCCCTATATTTAAGCGGTGTAAAAGGTATTACCTTTCAGTACTTATGGCCAAATTCAAACTGGTGGTCAGATACAAACATTCCATTTTTTGTTAATTTTGGCTACGTTGCTATTTTACAATACACGCGCTTATTCTTAAATCTCAAAGACCTTGCCCCAAAGTTAGACAAGCTATTTTTTGTATTTATTCTCTTAGGTGTTTTAGGTGGGGTATTCAGTCTTATACTAAGTTATGGCGTAATGATTCGATTCTGCACGATCAATGCCTCATTGATGTCTGTTTTTTGTATAGCCGCTGGTACTTATTCATGGCTAATGGGTAATACTTCATCACGTTTATTTATTGCTTCTTGGTTAATATGGCTTTTAGGTTCCCTCACCTTTGCTTTAACGGCTGCTGGAGTTTTTCCAAGAACTTTTTTAACGGTATGGAGCCAGGAAGTAGGTTTTTTCTTTTTTGTGCTCTTAATGACAATCGCGCAGTTTGATCGCTTCTTTCAGACACGAAAATCTCATGAAAAAGAACAACAATCGGCACTTACAGCACTATCAAAAGCTGAAGAGGAATACCGCTCTCTTTTTGAAAATGCAATTGAGGGTATCTTCAAGTTAAATGAAAACGGTGCACTACATAATGCTAATAAAACTTTCTTAGATATAACTAATATTCAAGGTTTAGATAACTCCCAACTTGAAAGCTCTCGGCCTTTTAGTCTCTGCTTTTTAGATATTGACGAAACAGATAAATTAAAGACAATGCTAGAGGATGAAACAAGTATTTCAGATTATGTAGCAAACTTTAAAGACAATGATGGTGAGATAAAATGGGTTTCAATCTCAATTCAAAAAATAGAAAATATTAGCGACGAGTCTTTTAGCTATCGAGGTTCTTTAGCCGATATAACCGAAACAAAAAAACGGGAGTACGCAGAGAAACAACATCACATGGCAGAAGCGTCTACACAAGCTAAAGATCAGTTTCTTGCCAATATGAGTGAAGAAATTCGTTCACCTGTGAATAGTATTATCGACTATACAAATCAGGTATCTGACTTAAATACTAATACTAACATCGCCCCCTTCTTGTTAAAAATCAAACGCTATTCAGCTAATTTATTAGGTACGATAAATGATATTTTAGACTTCTCTGAAATGGAGGCCGGTAAATTAATCATCGCTTACGCCCCTTTTAGTATTCATCAATTGCTCGATAATATTTCTCACGTTGTAGGTGATAAGGTCGATGATAAAGGCCTAACATTAAATATCGATATCGACGAGGACATACCCGAGTTGTTAATTGGTGATAGTGCACGGCTTAATCAGATTTTAATCAACTTAACCAATAATGCTGTTAAATTTAGTGAAACTGGTGAGATTATAATTTCTTTAGAGCTTGTATCTCTAAATAAGAAAGCTGGAAGCATAACGCTAAGTGGAAGTGTCAGTGATTCAGGCCAAGGCATATCATCACAACACCAAACGCTGCTATTTGAACCCCAGACAAACTCCGAAGGTATAACTAGAACAGGTTCTGGTTTTGGCTTAAGTATTACGAAACAACTGCTTGAACTAATGGATGGAAATATTATTGTGAGTAGTGTCGAAGGCCAAGGTAGCACCTTCACATTCCAATTTACGTGTCGTATTGAAAGCCGTAAACATAATCTTCAATCATCTCAGGACGAGGAAGTGGATGAAGTATGCGTAGAGGTTGAAGATTATTCATTACAAACAGAGAGACAACCCATAATTGACTCGGCTCCAGAACAAGAACAAGAACAAGAACAAGAACAAGAACAAGAACAAGAACAAGAGAGCATCATACTAAATAACGAGATACCCGATAATAAAATTGAAGCAAGCGTTGATCAGATAGATGGGCTTGAGCGATGTCAAGGTAACGAAAAGCTATATTTAAAATTATTCTCGGAATTTATTAAAAACTATAGCGCAACCGCTACAGAGATACGGGAACTATTAGGAAATAACGACTTAATTCCAATAGCAAAACTCGCTCATACCCTCAAAGGGTTGTCAGCAAATTTAGGTGCAAAAAAACTTTCTAAACTTGCAATGGTTTTAGAAAAAATAACTGCGATGAATAAAGAAGAACAAATCGCTTCGTTGCAGGTTTTTGAAACAGAGCTTAGTGCAGTTACCCATGAAATGAAAATAGCCGTCAAGAACTCTCCAGATGAATTTATTGAGCAAACAGAAGTCAAAACAATGTTTGCTATCAATGAACTTAAACAAAGACTTCAGACACTCATTTCAATGGTACGAGAACAGAAAATGGATGCTTATGATGAAGCGGAATCGATGAAAAATCGCTGGCCTATACCAGAACATGAACCCTTATTGAGTAATATTTCAGATTTACTCGATCTTTTTGACTTCGAAAATGCAGCCAAAGCAATTGAAGAATTAAGTCTTAAAATTTAAATAGGTAGTATTAAAATGCATAGTGGTAATCCAAGAGTTTTGATTGTTGACGATTCTCGTGGAGATATTCGTATCGTAAACGAAAATCTCAAAGACCTATATACAGTTTTAGCAGCAACTAGCGGTAAAACTGCCCTTGAGGTAGCTGCTAAAATACCCAAACCTGATGTCGTTCTTATGGATGTTGAGATGCCGGAGATGAATGGCTATGAGGCCTGCAAAAAACTTAAGTCTAATCCTGCTACCGCAGATATTGATGTTATCTTTGTTTCTGCACACGACACAGTAGATGAGATTTTAGCCGGCTATGAAGCGGGCGGTACGGACTACTTAACAAAACCTATCGAACCGTTGCAGCTCAGATCAAAAATAAAAATCGCGGTAGATAACCGTATAAAAAGAAATGACATATCTAGTGAAAAAAATAATATTGAAAAGATCGCACGCACCGCAATGGATAGTGCTGGTGAACAAGGTGTAGTGCTTGAATTTTTTCGAAAGAGTTTCTTAGTAAAAACACCTGAAGATTTAGCTGAATTAATCGTAACGGCAATTGATCAGTATCAATTAAATAATGCCGTACAGCTTCGGTTTGATGCGACAATCATTGATAAAGCAAGCAATAAATGCATCGTCCCCCTTGAAAAAGAACTCCTTACCCGACTCAAAGACCATAATAAACTAATAGAGAAAGGCCAGAGAGCAGTTTTTAATTTCGGAGGTATTTCTTTATTAGTGAAAACTATTTGTTCCGATGAAGAGAAATGGGGTCGTATTCGTGATTACATTGCAATTTTATTAGATGGTGCAAACGCAAAACTACAGTCTCTAATGGTAAGTCAGCAAGTATCTTCCCTTGTTTTAACATCAAATTATGCACTAGAACAAATAGCAGAAACGCAGAGTGAGCATAAAAAAGAAACACAAAATATAGCTGATAGGCTGTTAGAACGTTTGGAAAGTAATTTTCATTCACTAGGTTTACTACATGATCAAGAAGAAATGTTAGTTAAGTTAGTTCAAGATGGAGTGAATGAAACATTAACACATGTTGAAAAAGGTGCTGAGATTGATAACGCGATAAAAGACATTATAAAAAAACTCCAGACGATATAAGACATTAATTAATAACAAGAGCTAGGTTTTATGACCATAAGTTTAAGGTTTCCAATACTGTTTTGTGTAGTACTAACTTTTATTTTTAGTAGCTGCATCTTGCAGGCTAGAGAAAGCGTTATTCTAGATAATCGTAATATTTCCGAGCCCTTAGGTCATTACTCGGAGTTTATTGAAGATAAAACCGGAAATTTAACATTCGACACGGTTCGCGAACTTCCTTCAATTGATGTACGAGAACAAGCTATAGGTTGGAAATCTGTCACTGGGAATAGCATTACAGGCGGATTTACAAAATCTGTGTACTGGATACGATTTACTACTAGAAATATTACAAACTCTGAAATCAAATGGATTCTTGAATCTGAGTACTCATTATTAGATAAAATTGAGTTCTTCAAACCAACGAGCAATGGTTTATATACAACTCAACTAGCCGGCGACCACATTCCTTTTGAAAACAGGGATATCAAATATAGAAATCCAGTTTTTTCACTCACCTCCCCTCCACTGCAAAACCTTACCTATTATATGCGCATAGAAACAGCCAGTTCTATGACGATTAATTTATTAAAGTGGCCAGGGCACACTTTCACTGAAGCCATTGACACTGAGAAAATGGCTTTCGGATTCTTTTATGGCATTGTTTTAATAACTGCATTTTTCAACTTAATGAGTGCTCTTTTTCTAAGAGATATATCTTATCTATGGGTAAGTTTAGCCCTTGTTGGACAGTTTTTTTTCTCTTTTAGTTTAAATGGACTGTCTTTTCAATATTTTTGGCCAAATAATATTTGGTTTCAGACAATCGCCGTTCCAATTTCAATGAATCTCGCTTTTTTCTGTATATTAAATTATAGCCGTAACTTTTTAGACTTAAAAAACACCTCGCCTAAATGGGATAAAACACTCCTTTTCTTTGCATGTTTAAGTTGTATTTTAGCACTTCTTTCACCGCTACTAAATTATGGCTTTGTCATTCGATTAAGCTCTGTATTTTCGATTTTCTTATCATTAGTTTGTCTAATTGTCGGTATAATTTTCTTATTTAAAGGAAGAATCATTGCCCGTTATTACTGCATAGGCTGGGTTGTCCTTTTAATTGGTCTTATAACAATCGGTTTAAAGGCATCAGGACTGATAGAGGCAAATTTCTTTACTACCTGGTGCCAGGAAATTAGTTTCATATTTTTAGGTGTTTTGCTCACTTTTGCCCAGTCCGATCGGGTTATTCAAATGAAAAAAGCGCATGAGCTTGAACAAAGTGCATCAATAGAGGCCTTAGAAAGTGCTGAGAAAAAATATCGGTCACTTTTCGAAAATGCACTTGAGGGTATCTTTCAAATGGATCAACACGGTCTACTTTCAAATGCCAACAATGCCTTCGCACAAATAATTGGAAAAAAAGGAATTGAGTCTTTAATGGGCTCTAAAACGAAATCCTACACACTTGGGTTTCTAGCCGAGAATGAAGCTGAAAAGCTTGAAGCAATTTTAAAATCAAAAAATAATATCTCTGATTTTAAAATTAGCTTTGTTGAAAATGATGAAACACATTGGGTTTCAATCGCAATTAAAAAAAATGTGAATGAATCATCGGGTGAGTTTTATTATGAAGGCTCAATAGCAGACATAACAGAAACAAAAAAAAGAGAGCAAGCAGAAAAGCAAAGCAGAATGGCTGAAGCATCGACTGAAGCCAAAAGTATGTTTCTTGCAAACATGAGTCATGAAATAAGAACACCAATGAATGCAATTATCGGCTTCACCGACTTAGCTATGAATAGTGATGAAAATCATAAGCGCGGTGAATTTCTACGTAAAATAAAAATGGCATCGTCTAATTTACTAGGAATTATTAATGATATCTTGGATTTTTCTAAAATTGAGGCTGGAAAGTTAAATATTGAGTATGCTCCTTTTAGTATAAATGAGCTTATAGAAAATTTACGTAATATAGTTGCAAGTAATATCGAGTCTAAAGGCTTATCTCTTAATATAGACGTTGATAAGGATATACCTGACGCCCTAATTGGCGACTCACTTCGCATTCATCAAGTATTGGTGAATCTAACTAATAATGCAGTCAAATTTACAGCGCAAGGAGAAGTACGAATAGAGCTAGAGTTAGTTGAACTTGACAAAACTAGTGGCAGCATTGAAATAGAAGGCCGAGTCATTGATACAGGTATTGGTATTTCACAAGAAAAACAAAAAACATTATTCTCTTCATTTACACAAGCAGATGAAAGCACGACACGACAGTTTGGGGGCACAGGCCTAGGTTTAAGCATTTCAAAACAATTAGTTGAGATGATGGGAGGCAAAGTAGGTATTCAAAGTGAAGAAGGAAAAGGCAGTACCTTTGAATTTAGCTTTGCTTGTCGTTTGGAAAGTAGAACAAAGAAAAGAGGGTCTGCTCTTAAACCAGGTAGTTTAAATATACTGATTATTGACGATCATCCTGACTCAAGACAACTTCTTCAAGGTGTTCTCAACTCTCTAAATTTTGTATCTACATGCGTATCGAATTGTGATGAAGCAATTGAAACACTTCACAGACAAGAGAAAACAAACTTACCTTACGACTTAATATTAATTGATTGGCTTATGCCTGATCTAGATGGCTTTGAATGCCGTCAATTGATTGGTAAAGAATTAGGTGTCTCAACCCCTAAAACAATTTTGGTGACGGCTTATAATGAAGAAGGTTTGGCGCAAAAATCAATTGATCATGGTTTTGATAGTCTTTTAGAAAAGCCTATAAATAAAGACGTGTTATCAAGAGAGTTGGATAAGATTTTTGGTAAATCTATAAAAGAACTAAACCCATCTATCGGGCTAGAAACGACCACTAATATCCAAGATGTGAGAAAGATTTATGACTTCTCAAAATTAAAAGTTTTATTGGTCGAAGATGTAGTAATGAATCAGGAGCTTGCAAAAGAGATATTAAGTAATCAAGGGATGTTCGTCTCTATCGCTAATAATGGCCTAGAAGGCTTAGATAAGGCTCGAAAAGGGAGTTTTGATTTAGTTTTAATGGATATGCAGATGCCTGTTATGGACGGTTGTCAGTCAACAATTGCGATACGTGAGTTTAACCAAAATTTACCCATTATTGCGATGACCGCGAATGCAATGGTCGAGGATAAAAACAAATGTCTTGATGCGGGTATGAATGATTACATAACAAAACCAATAAATCCTAATGCATTATTTTCTGCAATCCTTAGACAAGTCGAGGGTATAAAAACACTCGATAATGTTGATGCTGTTGATGCTGTTGATGCTGTTGATGCTGTTGATGCTGTTGATGCTGTTGATGCTGTTGATGCTGTTGATGCTGTTGATGCTGTTGATGCTGTTGATGCTGTTGATGCTGTTGATGCTGTTGATGCTGTTGATGCTGTTGATGCTGTTGATGCTGTTGATGCT
>Ga0209290_1000529_pt1 | contig 26607 bp, 21 predicted proteins | sample EN1Hudsemesocosm_2_FD_184632 | JGI IMG/M metagenome (GOLD analysis project Ga0209290, IMG submission 184632) | Methane-oxidizing microbial communities from mesocosms in the Hudson Canyon - EN10B Hudson Canyon (SPAdes) (version 2) | ecosystem: Environmental > Aquatic > Marine > Cold seeps... | reverse complement strand
AGGTGTAGGGTGGAGCAGGTATATATATTGAAAGATATATAAATTGATAGGCATAGAACTTGAAATGCTAGCACCGGAGAGAAAAATGTTAAATAACTTAAGCTTGAAAAATAAACTCATTGGTTTAATCGCACTGATTGTGATTGGCTTTATTATTATTTCAATGGCTTACCTCCGGTCTATTAATGTGCGTGAGCATGCTAAGCATGAATTTGAAAATACATTGGAATTTAGTGAGCATATTGACCAAATTACAATACAAATGTTACAAGCAAGAAGGCATGAAAAAGACTTTATTCTTCGCAGTGATGAGAAATATCTAGTCAAGCATAAAAAGGTATTAGGCCAACTGATTGCCACGATTAAAGATACTGCAAACTATCTGATAAATGATGAGGTGGCGAAGCATTTACTCGACCTGAGTTCTCAGGTTGAAGCTTATCAGAAGGGCTTTTTATTATTAGCTCAGAATATGAAGGAATCAGGTTTATCTCCGAAAGAAGGTTTTCGGGGGTCACTAAGAAAAGCGGTTCATGAAGTTGAAGAACAGGTGACAGATGCCCATGCTGATAAGCTGACTGTCACGATGTTAATGATGCGTCGACATGAAAAAGATTTTCTGGCGAGAAAGGATCAAAAGTATGTTGGAAAAATGGCTCAGAGAAATAAAGACTTTTCTGCTTTATTAGCCGAGCAAAGTTTAAGCCCTGCGCAGATACAAGTTTTAAACACTCGGATGGCAAACTATCAGGCTGACTTCTTAAAACTTGTCGAAAATATGAATGCAGCGGCTGAGATACAAGCCTCTTTTAGGATAGTGATTCATGATATGGAAGATACTTTGGAAGAAATGCGTTTAGCTGTGCCCGAAATTTTAGCTGAAAATAAACGTTTTTTTGAATCAGAAGCCTCGCAAGCAAATACACTATTTGTATCCTCATTGCTCACGATTGCCATTTTAGTAGCGATTGTTTTATTGCTTTTATTAAGAAATATTCTTCGCCAGCTGGGGGCTGATCCCTCTGAAGTAAGAGCCGTGGCTGAGCTAATTGCTGCGGGAGACCTCACTAAGGATCTCAGTAATAGTGGGAGCAGTAAACAGCTAGGCGTGTATGCTGCGATGATTAATATGCAGCAAAAACTAATTGAAGTTGTACTGCAGATTCAGGGTAATTCAGATCAAATATCTTCTGCTGCCGCGCAAGTTAGTGGTACCGCCAACTCTTTGAGTGAAGCAGCGAGTGAGCAGGCTGCAAGTGTCGAAGAGACCAGTGCTTCGATGGAGGAAATGGGGGCATCGATTAGCCAAAATAATGAAAATGCCCAAACGACAGATAAAATTGCGACGGAATCTGCTTTGGCGGCTTCGGAGGGTGGCGAAGCGGTGATGGGTACGGTCCAAGCGATGAATCAGATTGCAGAGAAAATTTCGATCATTGAAGATATTGCCTATCAAACCAATATGTTAGCTTTAAATGCGGCAATCGAAGCGGCTAGAGCAGGTGAGCATGGTAAAGGTTTTGCCGTTGTGGCAGCAGAAGTTAGGAAATTAGCTGAAAGAAGCCAGGTCGCTGCGTCAGAAATAAGCTCACTGACTGTTGAAAGTGTCAAAGTAGCCCAAAGAGCAGGCACTTTACTCGAGAAAATGGTGCCTGATATTACTAAGACTGCCGATTTAGTTCAGGAAATTACGGCTGCTTCAGAAGAGCAATCAAGTGGTGTTGGGCAAATCAATAGCGCCATGCAACAACTTGATCGGGTCACCCAGCAAAATGCCGCTGGCTCAGAAGAACTGGCCTCTACAGCGGAAGAAATGCAAGCACAGTCAGAAAATCTACAACAAGCGGTTAGTTTCTTCAAATTGAAGGCGAGTGCATCTAGTTATATCGCACCAAATCAAACGCCTCAAGCGCCTTCTGCCGTCAAGGTCGACAGCTGGAATCAGAATGTTAAAGAACTTGATGAATCTCAGTTTAAGCGTTTTTAGTGTTAGAAGTTTATCTGGGTGATGTTTGTTCGTCTCAGTTTGGCCGCTACTAAGCGTGGAGGTTGATTTGTAAGCTCGAAAGTGTCACTGGGAACAAGGCGGTGATGAGGAGGCTAAATGTTAAAAAATATTGAAATGAGGTGGATGTTAATCATCTCCATGCTTTTTGCTGGTTTAGTGCCGTTAATCGGAACGGGACTCTATGCGCTAGATGGTATCGATGATGCTTTGCACAGCAAAGGTTTCGATCAGTTAAGGTCCATCAAAACAATAAAAAAGGCCGAAATCGAGAATTATTTCCAGCTTATAGAAAACCAGATTGTCACGTTCTCTGAAGATCAAATGACTATTGATATGATGCGTGAGTTAAAAGCAGGTTTTTATGGTTTGGCAGAGGACTTGCAGATAAACGAAAAGAGCTTATCTGAGTATAAAAGTGATTTACGGCACTTTTACGAGAATGACTTCGGCGGAAAATTTTTAAAAGAGACGGGAGAATCGGTTTCATCAGAGCAACTTTTACCTAAGTCTAATGCCGGTTTGATTGCCCAATATTCATATATATCAAATAATAGGCATCCCTTAGGTAGTAAGTCAATTCTTGATAGTGCTAATGATAACTCAGCCTATGCTAAAACTCATGCAGCAAATCATCCGATTGTACGTAGTTATTTGGAGAAGTTTGGCTACTACGATATCTTCTTGGTCGATCACCAGACGGGTGACATAATTTATTCTGTTTTTAAAGAAATAGACTATGCAACCAACCTTTTTACCGGGGCTCATAAAGATTCAGGCATTGCTGAGGTTGTCAAAAAAGCAGTTAAGGCCCGTTCCAAAGGTCAAACCTTTATGAATGATTTTGACTGGTATGTGCCTTCCTATAATGCTGCTGCCGCTTTTATCGCATCTCCCATATTTGATGATGATGTAATGTCGGGTATCCTGGTTTTCCAAATGCCGGTAGACGAAATTAATCGCCGCCTACTAGTCAAAGAAGGACTCGGTGAATCAGGTGAAGTTTATTTAGTCGGCTCTGATAATCTGATGCGTTCTCAGTCTCGCTTTTCTGAAGAAAACACAATCTTGGCTCAGAAAATTGATTCTGTCACGGCTAATGCCGCTATTGCGGGTGGTGAAGGCGTCGATATCACCTCGGACTATCGCGATATTAATGTTCTCTCTGCTTTCGCACCGCTTACTATCAAAGGGCTTAAGTGGGTAGTTCTTGCCGAAATAGATGAGGAAGAGGCATTTAGATTGGTGGTTGAGTTACAAGTTGCCATTCTGATTGCAATGGGCATTTCAATCGTATTTATTGTCGTGATTGCCATTTTGTTTGTGCGAAGTGTGATGAAACAGTTGGGGGCTGATCCCGTAGAGGTTAGGGAGCTTGCTGAGGCTATTGCAACTGGTGATCTGGCAATTGATTTGACGCATATTGATAAGAAAAAGCGAATTGGAGTCTTTGCCGCAATGATTAATATGCAGCAGAAACTGATTGAAGTTGTACTGCAGATTCAGGGTAATTCAGATCAGATATCTTCTGCTGCCGCGCAAGTGAGTGGTACCGCCAACTCTTTGAGTGAAGCAGCGAGTGAGCAGGCTGCAAGTGTCGAAGAGACCAGTGCTTCGATGGAAGAAATGGGGGCATCGATTAGCCAAAATAATGAAAATGCCCAAACGACAGATAAAATTGCGACGGAATCTGCTTTGGCGGCTTCGGAAGGTGGCGAAGCGGTGACTGGCACGGTTCAGGCGATGAATCAGATTGCAGAGAAAATTTCGATTATTGAAGATATTGCCTACCAAACAAATATGTTAGCGCTAAATGCGGCAATCGAAGCCGCGAGAGCCGGTGAACACGGTAAAGGTTTTGCCGTGGTAGCGGCTGAAGTTCGAAAGTTGGCTGAGCGATGTCAGGTGGCCGCGTCTGAGATAAGCACGCTGACTGATGACAGTGTCAAAGTAGCCCAAAGAGCAGGCACATTACTGAATAAAATGGTGCCTGATATTACTAAAACTGCTGATTTAGTTCAGGAAATTACGGCTGCTTCAGAAGAGCAATCAAGTGGTGTTGGACAAATAAATAGTGCAATGCAGCAGCTTGATAAGGTTACTCAGCAAAATGCTGCAGGTTCAGAAGAGCTAGCTGCTACTGCAGAAGAAATGCAAGCGCAGTCAGAAAACCTACAGCAAGCGGTGAACTTCTTTAAATTAGCAAACAGCTAGCTTTACGAGATTGCAATACAAGAGAAAAGTAAGTGGTCTAGTGCTGGACAAAGTAAATTTGAGTTTCAAGCCAGTAAGTGAAGTGCCAAGCATACAGAGTGAGGGGCGTGATGGGTATATTGAGCAATAGAAGTGTGAGATTCAAACTATTAATGCCGGTGATTGTTCTCATGGTGATAGTGTCAGTTTTGTTGGCTTTATTAATACCAAAGTTAGGGAGTGATAATGCCCATAAAAATGCCATCGCATCAGCGACTGATACCGTTAATCAGTTTAAGGTTATTCGAGGTTATTATACTAAGAATGTCGTTAAAAAAGTGCTCGCTGGTTCTTCGTTGAAACCTTCATACAACCACTCTGATGAAAAGAATTCAATTCCTTTACCTGCGACCTTTATTCACGATTTAAGTGCATTGCTGAAAAAGAATGGAACTGATCTGCGATTGTACAGCGGTTTTCCTTTTCCCAATCGGGTTGACAGGCAGTTGGACACCTTTGGTAAAAATGCTTGGCATTATCTGACAAAAAATCCTAAGGGGCGGTTTGTTGAGTCGGGAGTCGTAAACGGTAAGCAAGTTGTGCGCGTTGCCATACCTGACATCATGGTGGCGCAAGGTTGTGTTAACTGCCATAACTCACGTGCGGATACACCTAAAAATGACTGGAAACTCGGGGATGTTCGGGGAGTACTGGAAATTGTGGTTGATATTGAGAGTGCCATTTCGCAAAGTGAGTGGGTAAGCCAAATTATTGTTGGGATATTTGTTTTGTCTTTGAGCATCATTTGTATCGGAATATTTATGAGTTGCCGTAAACATGTCAATCTCCGGCTTGATGTCGCTCGAGAAAACTTAATCTCTATATCCAAGGGAGATCTAAAAACGCCTATAAGTATTGGTGCTAATGATGAGTTTGGTGAGTTGGCCAAAGCGATGATTAATATGCAGGATAGATTGACAGAAGTCGTTATTGATATTCAAAACAATTCGGGCCAGATCTCATCTGCAGCTGCTCAGGTAAATGAGAGTGCCACGACCTTGAGTCAAGCCGCCAGTGAACAGGCTACCAGTGTAGAGGAAACAAGCTCTTCAATGGAAGAAATGGGCGCGTCGATTAGTCAGAATAGTGAAAACTCCCAAATGACAGACCGTATCGCGAGTGAGTCGGCTGGTGCAGCTCGAGAAGGTGGCGAAGCGGTTGTTGAAACAGTCAATGCTATGATGGAAATTGCCGAGAAGATAACTATTATTGAAGATATCGCTTATCAGACCAATATGCTGGCGCTGAATGCAGCAATAGAAGCCGCTAGAGCGGGTGAGCACGGAAAAGGCTTTGCTGTAGTGGCAGCTGAAGTTCGAAAGCTGGCTGAGCGAAGTCAGATAGCTGCTGCAGAAATTAGTACTTTATCCGGCGATAGCGTGACTGTTGCTGAGAATGCGGGCTCCTTACTAGAGAAAATGCTACCTGATATTACTCAAACAGCAGAATTGATTCAGGAAATAACCGCCGCTTCAGAAGAGCAGTCTAGTGGTGTGGGACAAATTACGCTTGCCATGCAAGAGTTAGATAAAGTAACCCAACAGAACGCGGCGAGCTCTGAGGAACTCGCAAGTACTGCTGAACAGTTGCAGGCTCAATCTGAAAATTTACAACAAGTAGTAGGTTTTTTTAAATTAACAAACAGGCCGCTTCACGAGACGACTGTTGTACATGAGGCTAGAGTACAAAAGGTTAGAGTACAAGAGGAAAGTAAGCGCTCTAGTGTTGAGAAAAATGAAATTGAGTTATCAAAAACAGCAAGTGAAGTGCCAAGTATACAGAAGAGAGGGCTTGATGAAATTGATGAGTCAAAATTTAAACGTTTCTAAAGCATAGGAGCTAACTATGCCAAAACAGTTATTGAAAGCCAAACATAGCACTGATATAGATGCGGAGAACAGTCATCATAATGTCACCCAGTTTCTTACCTTTGAATTGTGTTCTGAGGTTTACGGTATTGATATTCTGAATATCAGAGAAATTATAGATTATGGCAATATCACTCGCGTACCCATGATGTCGGAGTTTATTGCTGGGGTCGTTAACCTTCGAGGTAATGTGGTACCGGTGGTTGATTTAGCACTTCGATTTTCTCAAGTGCCTGCTGCCAAAACCAAACGGACGAGCATTGTGATTGTCGATGTTGAATATGAAGGGCTGAAGTTAGAGATTGGTGTGACGGTTGATATCGTGAATGAGGTACTTGAAATTCTATCAACTGATATAGAGCCTGCGCCTTCATTTGGGACTAAAATCCGCACCGATTTTATCAGAGGAATGGGGAAAATTAATGGCAAACTATTGGTACTACTAGATATAGCAACCATTCTCTCGGTGGCAGAATTATCTATTGTGAATGAGACGTAGCTACTTTTTAATTGAACGATGATTAACGATTACTGCTTCAAAGTACAGCTATACACTTTGTCGAAGCGATGAGACTGCGCAGAATAATTAAGCAAATTTAAACGTGCCGACTTGAATCAATAAGCGGCCGCTGCTTGAGGAATCTATGGTTGTCCTTGAGCTACTCAATAAAACAGCAAACGGTTAATTAGCTATGCATGAGTACCAAATATCAGACAGTGAATTTAACGTGTTCAGATCTTTTATCTATGACTATGCAGGCATTAATTTAAGTGATGAAAAGAAGACCTTGGTGACTTCGCGTTTGAGTAAAAGGCTACGACATTATTCACTGAACTCATTCCAAGAGTACTACGACTTAATTAACACCTCCTCACCTTCGGGTGAGAGGCAGGTTGCGATTGACTTATTAACCACAAACGAGACTTACTTTTTTAGGGAACCAAAACATTTTGCATATCTGGAGAAAGAAATCCTACCTTCCTGGAAAGGGGGTAAAACATTAAGGGTCTGGAGTGCTGCTTCATCATCAGGTGAAGAGGCTTATAGTATAGCGATGTTACTCGATGATATGTTAGGTACTAAACCTTGGGAAATTTTTGGTTCTGATATCAGTAGTCGTGTGTTAAAAAAGGCAGAGAAAGGCTTGTACCCGTTAAATCGTATTGAAGGTATTCCTCAGTCATTCCTTAGAAAATATTGTCTTAAAGGGGTGGGGGAACATGAGGGTACGCTATTAATTGAAAAGAAAATCAGACAAAAAGTACGGTTTTCTTCTGTGAATTTAAAGCAGCCTCCAGGCAATTTAGGGCTTTTTGATATTGTGTTTCTGCGTAACGTTTTAATTTATTTCGATATGGAAACCAAGCAAGGCATTATCAGGCAAATAGTTGAAAAAATGCAGCCTGGAGGGTATTTGTTTATTGGTCACTCTGAGTCCCTAAAAGGAATTAATAATAGTTTGGAGTCTGTGGTACCAACTGTTTACCAAAAAAATTAGCGTGGGTATGTTTATTGAAGTTTATACCGCCGGGTTCTAAAACGCCTTCTCAAAGAGAGTTTGAAATACCTACAACTGAGACGGGGCAAGACACTTGTGAAAGTCGCTTTCTTAACCCGGGAGACTTTTATTTTTGTGGGCCTGATTGTCAACTTCACACATTACTGGGTTCATGTATAGCGGTAACTCTTTGGCATCCTACACTTCGTATTGGTGGCATGTGCCATTTTGTATTGCCGGGTTCCGGTGAGCGAAAGAAGCAAGGTTCTGATATCTCCCAATTGAATGGACGTTATCTAGATGATGCGATGCTGTTGTTTGATCATGCAGCTAAAGAACGAATGACGAGCCTTCAGGATTATCATGCCAAAATATTTGGGGGAAGTAATATGATGAAAAATACCAAGCTTAGTAAGGATGATTTAATTGGCTCTAAAAATATTGATGCTGCATTAAAGCATTTATCTGATTGGAACATCCCTTTGTTTGTTGCTAACGTGGGGGAGTCTGGTCATCGACGCATTATTTTTGATGTGGCGAGTGGTGATGTGTGGGTTAAGCACGAACCTTTATTAGAGTTACCCCCTTTCAAATAAGAGGCTTTAGATGGGTATACGGGTTTTTATCGTAGACGACTCAGCAGTGGTAAGAAAGGTGCTGACTGATTTACTAACAGGTATTTCAGGTATCGAGGTGATTGGTGCTGCACAGGATCCTATCTTTGCAAAGTCGAAGATGGAGAAGGACTGGCCTGATGTTATTATTTTGGATGTTGAGATGCCACGTATGGATGGCATTACTTTCTTAAAACAAATTATGGCTGAACGGCCCACGCCTGTGGTGATGTGCTCAACGCTTACCGAGGAGGGGTCAAAGGTATCTTTGCAGGCATTGAGCATTGGCGCGGTAGAGGTTGTTGCCAAACCTAAGGCGAATCTTAAAACCTCTCTTTCTGATGCTTCTGCTGAACTTATTACTGCCATTCGCACCGCTTCAAAAGCTAATATTAAGTGTGCGAAACTTAAAAAGATTCCTTCCGTATCTGGTGGAGTTAGTCTAACTGCATCAACTGGTCCTAGAGTATCGAGCAAATTAACAGCAGATGTCATGCTTAGCAAAGGCTCAAGTCGTCATGCGCAAAAAGCCGGGGCAATGATCGCAATTGGGGCTTCAACAGGGGGAACGCAGGCTTTAGAATCGGTGTTAACGGCATTGCCGGTTAATATTTTGCCCATACTTATTGTGCAGCATATGCCTGAAAAATTTACGCGTACATTTGCCGAGCGTTTAAATGAACTTTGCCGAGTTGAAGTAAAAGAAGCAGAGGATAATGATGCTTTATTGCCTGGTCGAGTGCTGATCGCGCCTGGCGGCAAACATATGATGCTTCAAGCTACTCAATTTGGAGCGTCGGTACAAATTAAGGATGGCCCGTTGGTGAGCCGGCATAAACCTTCTGTGGATGTGTTATTTCGTTCTGTAGCCAAATTTGCAGGGAGGAACGCACTCGGGATAATTATGACGGGGATGGGGGATGATGGCGCAAAGGGTATTAAGGAAATGAGAGATGTCGGTGCTAAAACGATTGCTCAAAATGAAGCGACATGCGTGGTTTATGGCATGCCGCAAGAGGCTGTGAAGTTAGGGGCGATTGATCATGAAATTGCCTTGAATAAAATTCCTGAGAAGATAGTCTCTCATAAGTAGTTTGTTATTTATTTCTTGTTTCGGCGAATTGTCTGAGGTAATGCTCGGCCAGCTTCCAATCATCATCTGGATTAATAGAGTAGCTAAAAGGGCGAGGGTTAGATTCTGACTCTATCAGCGCCTTTATTTGTTCATCTGCCTTGGCCGGATTGTATACACGAAACAATAATTCGCGTGTTTTCTTCCAAGTGATTCGCGCTAGGGGGATAGCGTTACCATTTATTTTTAGCTCTGCCTCGACTTGTTGGCAGAAAGGTTCTATTGCCTTGGCTTCATGAGGTAGAGTTAAGCCCTGCTCATCTTCCGTTTCTAATTCTAATATTAAAGATAGTTGCCAGCTGAAAAGTTGGCGCTGCTCATTATTAAAGTTAGCGAGCGGGGTATTTACAGCGGCATAGACCTGAGCGCCTTCATCTTCACGTTGAATGACAGTGTAGGATGGTTCGGGGGCTACAAATTTGGTGCTGGTCACGTTAGGGTCTCTCTTTGATGTCATTCACCATATCTAGATATGGTTGTTTGTCTTTGGATTTTGTGCAGATTATACGGCCTGACTTTTTATATCTAAAGCATTTATTTATGCAGTGCCTGTACTTTTCGCCAGAGAGTTTTATTGTTCTGGTAGGCTAGGTGCTTACTTTTCAAAAACTGAAAGGCAAAGCCGTTAATATCATTGATCTCTGTTTGTTTCTTCTGACGAATATCCTGCAACATTGATGAGATGTTATTCTTCGTTTTACCCATAACCTCATAAATAATTTGTTCTAGTTTGTTTTCTTCACAGGGGTAGCCTGCGGCATCTAGCATGAGCGCAAGCTCTTGTTTAAGCTTAGGCCAAGTGGCTTGGAAATATGGCTGAGTAATTAATTCACCATTTGGGCAATCAAGTAAGGCAGTGAAAGGGTTGATAGCGCAGTTGATGGCGAGTTTATACCAGAGGGAGGGCCAGATATTTTCAGTCTTTTTTATGTCTATGCCTGGGTGAGCTAATAGGGAAAAACACAGGTTTAAGGAATCTATGGTAGCTGCTTGATGGTTTAAAGCACCTATCGAAGTAAGGCCTTGACCCGCATGTATTACTTTAGAGGGAGATACTCTATTTACACCTTCAGTCGTGACGGCGGCTAATACTGGATTATTAGGGAAAGCTTCTAGTATTGCATGTTGGCTGCCCAATCCGTTTTGGAAAAGTATCAAACAGGTCTTAGGAGTGACTTGTTTTTTTAGTTTGTTTAAGGCGGGTAGAGCGTCATAACTTTTGGTACAGACCAAGATGATATTAGGCGTGTTAGATTCGCTTAGGGTTTGGTAAACAGGAATAGAAAAGTCTTGGCTGCCAGTAATATGCGGTAAAAATGGGGAGTGAAGTGAAAACTCAATTTCTTTTTCTATATTGGGGCGCGTTGAGATAAAACCGAGGAAGTTCGTGTTAAGTGAAGACGTGGTAAGTGAAGTTTGTAAGTGGGCTGCCCATAAGCAGCCCATAGCGCCTGCACCCAGAATATAAATCATAGTGCAGGCTTCCTGGTTTACATGCTTTTGATTTTATCTAACTGTTCAGCTAGTTTTGCGTGACTGTTTTTTGCATCACTTAACTTAGCTTGTTCTTTTTCAACTAAATCTGTTGGTGCATTGCTAACGAATTTTTCGTTACTCAGCTTACCTTCAAAGCGCTGAATTTCTTTGCTCGCTTTATCGATGGCTTTTTTTAGTCTTGCAATTTCGGCTTGGGTATCAATTAAACCAGCCATTGGTACAAGTACTTCCATACTGCCAACTAATTGTGTCGCACTCATGGGTGCTTCTTCCTGATCTAGCCATACAATAGATTCTAGTTTCGCAAGAGACTTCACAAAGCCTTCATTTTCTTTATACCGACGCTGGTCTTCAGCACTGCCATTTCGAAGTAACAATGGAATAGCTTTGCCTGGAGAAATGTTCATTTCACCACGAATATTACGAATACCTACAATCACGCCTTTCAGCCATTCAACATCGCCCAAGGCTTTTGCGTCAATTTTAGATATGTCCGACTCTGGATAAGCTTGAGTCATAATGGTCGCGCCTGACTTGCCAGCAAGAGGTGCAACACGCTGCCAAATTTCTTCAGTGATATATGGTATGAAAGGGTGCGCTAAACGTAAAATAGCCTCAAGCACTCGTACCAGTGTTTGTCGCGTGCCTCGCTTTAGTTCTTCGCTGCTGGAATCATCCGTTAAAATAGGCTTCGATAACTCGAGGTACCAATCACAATATTCATTTTTGATGAATTCATATAAAGTTGATGACGCTAAATCCAGTCGGAATTCAGAGACAGATTTTTCAATGCTTGCTTCAGTTTCTTGTAAGCGGGAAATGATCCACTTATCGGCAATAGATAACTCAATATTTTCATTAGTTAGGCCGCAATCCTGGTCTTCAGTATTCATCAGAACATAACGTGCCGCGTTCCATATCTTGTTACAGAAATTACGGTAACCTTCAAGGCGCTTCATATCCCAGTTGATATCTCGACCAGTCGATGCGAGAGAGAACAAAGTAAAGCGTAATGCATCGGTACCGTGTGCTTGAATACCATCAGCAAATGCTTTCCGTGTGCGTTTGCCGATTTTTTCTGCCAGCTGGGGCTGCATCATATTCCCCGTGCGCTTTTCAACCAGTGTTTCTAAATCGATGCCGTCAATCATATCTAAGGGATCGAGCACATTACCTTTAGATTTCGACATCTTGTCGCCGTTTTCGTCTCGAATTAAACCCGTGACATAAACGTGTTTGAAAGGAACTTGAGGCTTGCCATCTTCATCTTTCATGAAGTGCATGGTCATCATAATCATTCTGGCAACCCAGAAGAAAATGATGTCAAAGCCGGTGACTAGAACATCTGTCGGGTGGAAGGTTTTAAGACGCTCTGTCGCTTCAGGCCAACCTAAAGTTCCAAAGGTCCATAGCGCAGAAGAGAACCAGGTGTCGAGTACATCTTCGTCTTGATTAAGCTGTACATCCGCTGCAAGATTATTTTCGCTGCGTACTTCTTCTTCGGTACGACCAACATAGATGTTGCCTTCAGCATCATACCAAGCAGGAATACGATGGCCCCACCAAAGCTGTCTTGAAATACACCAGTCCTGAATGTCTCGCATCCACGAGAAGTACATATTTTCGTATTGTTTTGGTACAAACTGGATATCGCCATCTTCAACCGCTTGGATCGCCGGTTCTGCAAGAGGCGCGGCGCGTACAAACCACTGGTCTGTTAATAATGGTTCGATTACAACACCAGAACGATCACCATAAGGTGCGACTAAATCATGATCGTTGACGCTTTCGAGTAAACCGAGTGACTCTAGTTTAGCAACAATTTCTTTTCTGGCGGCAAAGCGATCTAAACCGGTAAATTCGGCAGGTAGAGTCGTATCATAAGCATCAGAAGGATTACCGTTAAGGTCATATACTTCTGCTTGTTCAAGAATGGCGGCATCTTTATCGAAAATATTGATCATCGCTAAATTGCAGCGCTTTCCAACCATATTATCGTTGAAATCGTGGGCGGGTGTTATTTTTACACAACCCGTGCCTTTTTCCATATCTGCATGGTCATCACCGACAATAGGAATAAGGCGTCCTACAAGTGGTAGCGCGACATGCTTGCCGATTAAGTCTTTATAACGAGGGTCTTTTGGGTTAACCGCAACGCCTGTATCACCTAACATGGTTTCAGGTCGTGTGGTCGCTACTACGATATAGTCTTTACCTTCTGCCGTAAGCTGACCTTCAGCTAGTGGATAGCGGAAATTCCACATGTGACCTTTTTTGTCTTTGTTTTCGACTTCAAGATCAGAGATCGCAGTATGTAATTTAGGGTCCCAATTAACCAGACGTTTACCCCGATAGATTAAATCGTCTTTGTATAAACGAACGAATACTTCCTGAACGGCTTTGTAAAAGCCATCGTCCATAGTGAAGCGTTCATTATCCCAGTCAACAGATGCACCTAAGCGACGAAGTTGGCGTGTAATTGTATCGCCTGATTCTTCTTTCCATTCCCAAATTTTATCAAGGAAGGCTTCACGACCTAGATCATGGCGAGTTTTGTCTTCTTCAGCCGCCAGTTTTCTTTCTACAACCATTTGCGTGGCAATACCTGCATGGTCAGTGCCGACTTGCCAAAGCGTATTATGGCCTTTCATTCTATGGTAGCGTGTTAGCGCGTCCATGATTGAGTCTTGGAAAGCGTGCCCCATATGCAAACTGCCCGTCACATTAGGTGGCGGAATCATAATGGAGTAAGGCGTGCCTTCGTTAGAAGGCTTGAAATAGCCGCTGTCTTCCCAAGTTTTGTACCAAGATTGTTCGATTTCGCTAGGCTGGTAGGTTTTGTCCATAGTCGCTTAATACTTGCTCGTTGTTTAGAGGGGGTAAGCACGCGTACTTAATCTGAAGTCGATGCTCGAAATGTTGGGTATTATACATGGCTGATGTTAACGGATGCTAGGCTGATGTTAATTGATGCTAGAAAATAGGCTGCTTTTTCAGCAGTTTTATCTCATATCATGAATATGGACTTCAAATCCCCGTTGCTTGAGCTCTTTGTAGCGTTTTCGAGCCTCTTGAATGTCTGATTCAATGTTCAAAATAATAAGACATAAGCGCTGGAATTGATCAACTTTCTCAGGAATTGCATTGGCTAGAGAAATAAGGAGATCTTGTTTGCTGCTCGGGCTGGTTACCGGAAGTTGAATATCAATTGTAATTGGGGTGGGTTCTTGATGTTCGTGGCCTATACAGTGAGGTAAAAAACTGTCTTCTTTAAAAGACCATAGCGCGCTGTTTAGCGCTTCACTCTGCACTGGCTCTGCCGTCTGTATATGAATTCTAGGATGTAGTGAAAATGCCTTCTCCGTCAGACGACAGCAAAAGTCGATCTGATCGGAGAAAGTGCTTCCTTTTAATAGATAAAAATCTACTCTGGTCATAAGTTATCTGGCTACTGTTACCGAGTTATTGTTGCTCGTTGATTTATATATCAAGAAGCTTTGTTCAATAAATATTGAAGTAACATTGGAACAGGGCGGCCAGTGGCGCCTTTGTTTTTCCCGCCAGATACCCATGCTGTGCCCGCTATATCAAGGTGTGCCCAAGGGAATTCTTTTGCAAAGCGAGACAAGAAGCATGCCGCAGTAATACTGCCAGCACCTTTACCGCCAATGTTCTGCATATCAGCAAATGGGCTGTCTATCAGCTCTTGGTAATCATCCCAGATAGGGAGCTGCCAAGCCTTGTCGTCGGTCTCTTTGCCGGCTTCAAGTAATTCGTTTATAACCTGATCGTTGTTTCCCATGACGGCTGATGTGCTGTGACCTAATGCAACGATACAGGCGCCCGTTAAAGTCGCGATATCAACAACAGATGCAGGTTTATATTTTTCGGCATAGGTGAGCGCGTCACACAATACTAAGCGGCCTTCGGCATCCGTATTTAAGATTTCAATGGTTTGTCCTGACGCTGATGTTACGATGTCTCCGGGCTTAGATGCATTGCCTGCTGGCATATTCTCTGCACTGGCAATAATACTAACAATGTTTAGCTTTGGCTGGAGTTGTGCTATTGCTGTCATGGTACCCATAACGCTGGCTGCACCGCACATGTCATATTTCATCTCATCCATTTGAGCGCCTGGCTTTAAACTAATGCCGCCACTATCAAAGGTAATACCTTTACCCACTAACATGTGAGGCGCTTCATTTTTGGTGCCGCCCTGATATTCAAGAACGATAAGTTTGCCTGGCTCGGAGCTGCCTTTGGAAACAGATAAAAAAGCCCCCATGTTAAGCTCTTCCAGGTCGCTTTCTTCAAGTATACTTACTTTGAAGTTTTTGGACGATTTAGCGAGAGCTTCAGCTTGGTCCGCTAGATAGCTAGGTGTGCAAATATTACCAGGCAGGTTACCTAGATCTTTAGCTGTATTTACGCCTTTTGATAAGGCTTCGGCTAATGAACATGTTGCTTGTAAGTCTTCTTGTGCTTCATTTTCACAATGGAAGTCGACATGAGTGAGTGCGCTTTCTGGTGATTTTTTACTTTTAAATTGATCAAAGCTGTATTGAGTATTTTCTATTTCATTAATGCATGACTTAGTAAATAAAATTTGTTGCTCTTTTGATAGGCTTGCCTTATCTAAAGCAATGGATAAATGTTTTATATTGGTGTCTTTTATTTGAGAGGCTAATGCCTTGGCATTTTTTCTTAATGTATCGTTTGATATTTCTTTCTGGTTGCCAAAACCTAGCAATAAAATTCGACTAAAGTTAGTGTCAGTTAATGGCAGAATGAAGGATTTACCGGCTTCACTTTCAATGCCCAGTGTTTTAATGCTTTTAGAAATGACCTGATTGAAGTTCGTGTCAATTAATTCGCCGGTTTTACACAAAGACTGACTGTCAAAAAATGGTAGGCAGACACAGTCAACTTTACTTTCATTTACAGGTAGGGTGCTTGCGTTGTAATTCATCATGCTCTCTTATTGGCTATACTAAAATCGTGTTGGATAATGAGGTGGTTTGAAACGGTTTATCAGCATAGAATAGCAAGCCATTCATGAGGCTGCATTGTTCTTGTTGTATTTTTTCTTTTTAAAGTAAAGGCGTGTTCATTGATTATCTTTAAATATCTGGCAAAGCAGGTGCTAGTTTCGATGTTAGCAGTCACTTTTGTGTTGCTAATGATCTTTATGAGTGGACGATTTATCAAGTATTTAGCCAAAGCCGCTTCAGGAGGTATCTCTCCTGATATTTTGGCGTCTATTATGCTCTACCGTTTGCCTGGTTTCTTGGAATTGATTCTGCCTTTAGGTTTCTTTATTGGTATTTTATTGGCTTACGGTCGGATGTATCTAGAGAGTGAGATGACTGTTCTGCATGCTTGCGGTTTTAGTCAAAAGCGCCTTCTTTCTTTAACACTGGTATTTTCTGGTTTTGTTGCGCTTATTGTTGCCTGGATGAGTTTGTATTTATCGCCTTTAGGTATGCAGAAAGTGGAGTATTTATTGGCGCAAGAGTCAAAGAAAACCGAGTTTGAAATGTTGTTTCCTGGAAGGTTTCAAAGCTTTAAATCGGGTAGTAGTGTGACGTATACCGAGTCGATTAGTGATGATAAAAAAACCATGCTAAATGTTTTTATTGCAGAAAAATCTAAAAAGACCGACTCGTTGGACCTTCTATATGCGGAGTCAGGAACCCAGCGCCTTAATGACAGTGGCGAACGTTTTTTAATGTTGCATCACGGTAGGCGTTATGAAGGGCGGCCGGGTCAATTAAATTATCAGGTAATAGAATTCGAATCGTACGGGATAAAAATTGAAGAGCAGGATGCAGAAAAACCCAAAATCAAAAAAGAAGCAATGTCTAGTAATGAGTTGTGGGCCTCAGCTGATTTAAGTTCAAGGGCATTGTTACAATGGCGTATTTCATTGCCTTTGATTGTGCCTATTGTGACGTTATTGGCTGTGTCTGTGAGTCGCGTGAATCCACGTCAAGGACGTTTTGTTCATCTATTTCCAGCCATGCTTGTGTACGTTGCTTATTTAGGGTTGTTGATTGTGGCCAGAAAAAATATTGAGAAAGGTGTACTGCCTGAATTTGTGGGGCTGTGGAGTGTACATTTAACCTTTTTTGTTTTATCTCTTGTGCTATTGGGAAAGGATAAATTGAAAGTCACTGCGCGTACCAAGAAACTAAATGGGCGGTCTGGCGATGCGTAGATTGGATCGCTATATAGTTTCTTCTGTCTCATCAGCGATGTTGTTAGTGATGGCAATTGTGCTTTCCCTGGATTTTTTGTTTGCATTTATCGGTGAAATGGGTGAGCTAGCAAATGATTACCAGGCGCTTGATGCGTTAATGTTTGTTATGACTACACTGCCTCGACGTATATATGACTATCTGCCCTTGGGGGCGTTTATGGGTTGTTTGGTCGGCTTGGGGGCGATGGCAAAAAATAGTGAGTTGGTTGTTATTCGCGCGGCAGGTGTATCAACGGGGCGCATAGTTTTGTCTGCAATGAAACCCGCTTTGACTGTAGTGTTGATAGGTTTGTTGTTGGGTGAGTTTGTTGCGCCGTATACGGAAAAAATGGCCCAAAGCCAACGTGCCGTTTTGCAGGGAGCTGAGTCTAATATTGCAACTCATAGTGGTCTATGGCATCGGGAAGGGCAGGTTTTTATGCATTTTAATGCAGTTGAGCCGAACGGTGTGCTGCATGGACTCTCGCTTCAGTATTATGATGAGTCAAAGCGCTTATTGAAATCTCGATTTGCTAAGAGGGCAATATTTCAGAGAGGCCGCTGGCAGCTTGAGAATGTTGTACAAACTGAGTTTTTAGATGGTCGTACTGCTGTATCGCGCTTTCCAATACTTGATTGGGATACTGAATTATCTCCTTCTGTTTTGAATGTTTTAATTGTGAAGCCAGATAATTTATCTATCTCGGGTTTATTTACTTATGCTAAATATTTGCAGGAGCAAGACTTGAGTTCGGCTGAGTATATGATGTCATTTTGGAAGAAGTTGCTTCAGCCTTTATCTACAGCAGTATTAGTTTTGGTGGCTATTTCTTTCGTATTTGGACCTCTTCGGTCTGTGACTATGGGGTTTCGAGTATTTTCTGGGGTCGTGGTTGGTTTGCTGTTTAAGTATGCTCAGGACCTGTTAGGTCCTTCTAGTCTTGTATTTGGCTTTAATCCTATTTATGCGACCTTGGTGCCTATTGTTGTTTGTTTTCTCGTGGGAGCTTATTTGCTTAAAAAGGCAAGGTAGCTTGTTGTACGTAAATTAATTTTTGTTTAGTAATTATCGCTTCTTGAGTATTTCGCTCATATAACGTACTATCGCGAGGCAACTAAACTAAAATAATTGTGATGTAGGGATGCACGATCTCAGTAGTTTTGAGATATATGTAGGCCAATAGAATAATACAATTGGGAGAACATAATAATGAAAGGCTTGAATAAATTGGCCTTGATGGTGGCAGTTTCTGCTGCGTCGTCAGGGGTGATGGCCGAATTTCAGCTGATGGATGACTCTGGCATGAAAGATGTCACGGGTCAGGCTGGTTTGACCATTGATGTTGAAAATCAGTGGGAAATTGGAGAATTTGCTTATCAAGATGCAGGTTACTTGTTGATTCAAGGTATGCGCATGGGGGGGAACTCCCTTGGGAATGGTACTGGGACTGCTGGTGATTTGCTTGATAATCTTCGTTTGGAGATTGATATAGCGGGTGATGGTACGGCTGGCAATAACGAGCTAGCTTATGGTTTCTCGAATATGAGAGATATAGCTCAAACCTATCTCGATAAAGGTAATGCAGGAACTGATTTCACCAGTGTCGCATCGGGTATCGATTCTACTCGTGGTGACATCGCTATTGATGATAAGAAAGTTTATGACGATGGTGACTTGATTATCCACTTCGACTTCTCAGACGGTTGGGCAAATGAAGGTGGTTATGCTGCATATGATACTGCTGGTCGATTTGCTTCTGATGATTATGCTACGGCTGAAGAAGTTTTAGAGCATGCTGTAGATTTTCGTATGGAAATTGATGCAATTGGCTTGGCTGCTAGTGATTATATTGTAGGCTCAGCTGGTTTGGATACTGATTCAAATCACACTACGGGGGATCATGAGGGCGCTGTTGGTACAACTACTTTAATTAGTCAGTTGGGTATCCAAGGGTATTTAGGGCCTGAAGACCTTCATATCGAAAATAATGGCAATGGTTTTGATGGTACTGGGCCGCTTGGGGCTGGTACGGGTAATGCCGACTCTAGAATTTATTGGAGTTCATACTTTAAAATCACTGATATGGATATGTATATCGATATTGCTGGCGTTCAAATAAGTGATATGGAAATTCATAATGAACGTGGTGATTTGACCGGTCTAGATGGCACATCCTCCTTTAACTTTGCGCATTCAATTCGTGAAATCTACGCTGTCAGGAATGCTGTCGTTAACATGCAGGACTTAGCTTCTGGCGGGGATGGTTATGTTGATGGTATCGCTATTAATACGCGCTTTAAGGGTGATATTGATATTGGGGCGATCTCATTTGGTGATACTGGAAAGTCGATTGGGCAAATCCATATTACTGACATGCAGTCAACAACTAACTGGACGATATCTGCTCACTAATTAGTGGGTAATTGATTTAAAAGGCTCTCTTTTATTAGAGAGCCTTTTTTTTGCTTTAAAATTGAAAAATTGGCTAAAAGCTAGTTTAAGTTTAATTTTTTCAATAGGGGATTATTTCCTTTTTGGGATTCGAACAATCTCACTTTCAGATATAAGGCATGGCCAGGTTCGGCTCTCCTTGTCAAAAATTGACCATAAATAACCCAGTCCTATTAGTCCAAGAGATGGAATGGCTGTCATGAAGCGTAGTAATGCCTGATTCCAGCTGATGTGGCTGTTGTCTTTGTTTTGTACGCGTAAGTGCCATACCTGCATGCCCAGTGTTTGTCCGTTTTTTGTCCAAAAATAGCCAAAGAAAATAAATAATGTAATGAATAAGAGTGATGATAAAACTGGGTCGTGCATGGTTTGACCTGAGTCGTTCATTGCTTTGTATTCATCTGCTCCCATGATAATGCTGCTAACTAGCATATAAAGGCCTGTGGTTGTCATAAGAAGAGCGATGCTAATTAAAGAGTCATATAGCAGTGCAGCTAGTCTGCGAATGATACTAAAGGGAACGAGCTGATCTCTTGTTTCAGAAAAATGCTGCTTCATTTAAATTTAATGGCCTGTATCTGTTGTTAATGTGCATTTAAGGAATATAACAAATTCTTTCTATCTCTGCTTAGTCTATCGAGTAGTGTAAAGAAAATATTAGTGGTGTCGATAATATAAGGTAAGTGCAATTTTATGTAGAGAGGTGGAGTATGAGCGGTGATATTGGCTACTTAAATGGGGGGCTTGGTTATGGGGGGCGAAATATTAGTGATAGTCATGCTTCATTGATTAGTGCTCGTGAGGCTTCTTTCAAATCCAGGGAGTTGGATGAGGGATTAGGTCTGTCGGTTTCTGCAAAAGCTGTATTCCTTAAAAGTGAGTACCTTGGTCAGCGGGTATTTGCGCAATCAATAGAGGTGAGTTTATCTGTCAGTACTCATAGTGTGACTGGATTTGATGTACCTACGCCAGTTCAGGTTGCAAGTAATGTATTAGGTTTTGTTGAGGATCGCTTGCAGGGAAGCGTGAGTCAAGGTGCTAATGAAGAGCAAATTGAAGGGATGATGGTGCTGGCTCGAGAGGGGGTTGGGAAAGGTTTTTCACAGGCGATAGAGGATGTTGGGTCTTTGGGTTTGATGAGTGATGAGCTATCTGAAGAAATAAGCAAGAGCTTAGCGTTTGTTGATGAGGGTTTGGGGGTGTTAGAAGGGCAGTTCTTAAATGAGGTGAGGGTTGATAGCTCGTCTGTTGAAAGCTTGATTGAAAAAGAGGCTTCATTAACATCTGAGGTTGGAAAGGAGGCAGTGGAGGGTAGTGCTAGAAGTGGGCTTGAATTAAATGCTTTTGATTTTTTTCAAAGCAGGGAAATATTAAAAAATGAGTCTCATAAAATACCTGCGGTTATGTCTAGTCGCTCCTTTGAGGGCGAAAGTTCGGCATTTTCATTAACTACCCGGGATGGAGATACTGTTCAGATTCGTTTTGCGCAGTCTGAAGAAGCTCAGTACAAAACAAATGGGCGGGGTCAGCAGTATCAGTTGGCTTATTCAGGGGTGTTTGAGGTAGACGTTCAGGGTGATTTGGATGAGGGGGAGTTGGCTGCTATTAATGATTTGTTGAATCAAGTTAGTGAAATTTCCAATTTGTTTTTTGAGGATCGTTTTCAAGAGGCTTTTGAATCGGCCTTGAATATAGGTTTTGATGCTTCGGAAATTGCTGACTTTTCACTTGATCTGGCTAAGGCTCAATATAAGGAGGTAAGGGGGTATGGTATGGCTGGGTCAGATCTTCATTCTGAAACAATTGATCGCTATCAGCCTTTGGTTGAGGTCGTGAATCGTTTCGACGGTATGTTTGGTTTACTTTCTGGTTTTGATAATGCTTTTGAGGAAGTTCGTAGTTTGCTTATTGAAAATGTTAAGGCTGACTTTGGTCTTAAGCAAGGAGATAAGCAGCAATATGTATCTCAAAATGAGCTTTTAGAAGGGTTTAAAGATTTTGTAGAGGGTGTCTTTAAGTCTATGCAAAAGTGAGAGTAAAATCTATTTGAAACTAATGGGGCGAAAGCCCCTTTTTTATTTGAAGGCAAAAAGTTGTAAATCCCGTTTATCGCTTGATGTTGAGGTGGTAAATATTGTGTTAGAGTACGCGGTTCTTTGGTTTACTCAGTATGAACCTCAATACAAAGTAGAATAACAGGTGATGATTGTTATGAAGACGGCAGAGATCCGTAATGCATTTTTAAATTATTTTAATCGCAAAGGTCACGAAATTGTTGCCTCTAGTCCTTTAATACCAGGCAATGATCCGACTTTATTGTTTACCAATGCGGGTATGGTGCAATTTAAGGATGTTTTTCTAGGGCAGGACGAGCGTAGTTATACTCGTGCGACCTCATCTCAGCGCTGTGTTCGTGCGGGTGGTAAACATAATGATTTAGAGAATGTAGGTTATACCGCTAGACATCACACCTTCTTTGAAATGTTGGGTAATTTTAGTTTTGGTGATTATTTCAAGCAAGACGCCATTAAGTTTGCATGGGAATTTTTGACTTCAAAAGAGTGGATGAACCTGCCAGAGGAAAGGCTGCTGGTTACTGTATATGCCGAGGATGATGAAGCTTACAATATCTGGCATAAAGATATGGGCTTGAGTGAAGATAAGATTATTCGTATAGGGGATAATAAAGGGGCTAAATACGCGTCAGATAATTTCTGGTCAATGGGTGATACGGGGCCATGTGGGCCATGTACTGAGATTTTCTATGATCATGGAGAGCATATTTGGGGTGGTAAACCAGGTACAGCAGAGGAGGATGGAGACCGTTTCATTGAAATCTGGAATAACGTATTTATGCAATTTAACCGTACTGAAGATGGCGTGATGCATCCGCTGCCAAAGCCATCTGTTGATACTGGCATGGGTTTAGAGCGTATTTCTGCGATTATGCAGGGTGTGCACAGTAACTATGAGATCGATCTATTTCAAGCTTTGCTAAAAGCGGCGGCTGAAGTGACGGGTTGTACTGATTTAGAGAATAAATCCTTGCGCGTAATTGCAGATCATATTCGTTCAACAAGTTTCTTGGTTGTGGATGGTGTTTATCCATCTAATGAGGGTCGTGGTTATGTTTTACGACGAATCATTCGTCGTGCCGTTCGTCATGGTCATATGCTGGGTGCGCCAGCTGGTTTCTTTAATAAGTTGGTTGTAGCTTTGGTTGAGCAGATGGGTGAGGCTTACCCGGATTTGGTTAAGTTGCAGGCTCAGGTTGAAAAAGTATTGCGCCTTGAAGAAGAGCAGTTTGCTAAGACGCTTGAAAAAGGTATGGGGATTTTAAATGATGTCATTGGCTCTTTAGAGGGGGGCGTTATTCCAGGCGAAACGGTATTTAAACTTTACGATACGTATGGTTTTCCAGTGGATTTAACTGCTGATGTGGCGCGTGAAAAGAGTTTGAAAATCGATGAAGAGGGCTTCGAAAAAGCCATGGAGCATCAGCGAGCTACTGCCAGAGCTGCAGGAAACTTTAGTATGAAGGGTGGTGCTTTATTAGATTTAGAGGGTGAAACGGCCTTCTTGGGTTATGATAATTTAGTTAATCAAGGTTCTGTTCAGGCCTTGTTTGTTGATGGACAGAAAGTTGAAAGTATCTCTGCAGGTGCTGAGGCTATGATCGTTTTAGATGAGACGGCATTCTATGGTGAGAGTGGCGGCCAAGCGGGCGACTCTGGTTTTTTGAAGTCAGGGGGGGTTGTATTTCAGGTTAAGAATACTGCGAAAGAAAGTGGTAGTCATATTCATCAGGGTATTTTGGTGGAAGGTCTTGTAAAAATGGGTGATCAGCTTGTCGCAGAAGTAGATGTTGAAAGGCGCGCGTCAACAGCTTTACATCACTCGGCAACACATATTTTGCATGCTGCATTACGGAATATCTTAGGCGAGCATGTTGCGCAGAAAGGTTCGTTAGTAACTTATGATAAATTGCGTTTTGATTTCTCGCACCTAGAGGCTATGACTGCGGAAGAACTCGTTATTATCGAGAATCGAGTTAACGCTGAGATTCGTGGTAATAGCGAAATTACTACTCGCTTGATGAATGTGGATGATGCAAAGCATAGTGGTGCAATGGCATTGTTTGGTGAAAAATATGACGACGAAGTTCGTGTCTTGGCTATGGGGACGGGTGAGGGTGCGGATCAATTTTCGATAGAGTTGTGTGGTGGTACTCATGCAAAGCGTACAGGTGACCTTGGCGTATTTAAAATTATTTCAGAGGTCAGTGCTGCGGCGGGGGTGCGCCGTATTGAGGCTGTGGCGGGGCAAGCTGCGCTTGAATTTATTGCTGCTCAAGAAAATACATTGAACGAAATTGCTCGCTCTGTGAAAGGGAGTAGTGAAAATGTTGGTGTGAAGGTTGAGCAAGTGATCACCAAAAATCGTCAGCTAGAAAAAGAGTTGGAAATATTGAAGGCTAAATTAGCTAGTTCAGCGGGTTCTGATTTGGCTTCTCAGGCATTAGATGTGAATGGGCTCAAGGTGTTATCTGCACGAATAGATGGTGCTGATGTTAAAGCTATGAAAACGACATTGGATCAGCTAAAGAATAAGCTTGGCTCTGCTGTGATTATGTTAGCGGCTGAAACGGAAGGTAAGGTGACGTTGCTTGCAGGTGTGACAAAAGATCTTGTCGGTAAAGTGAAGGCGGGTGACATCGTAAAAGAGTGTGCGCCTTATGTTGATGGTCGTGGTGGCGGCAAGCCCGAAATGGCGCAGGCGGGTGGTAAAAATGGTGCAGGCATTCCACTGGCGCTTGAAGCCTTTCAGTCTTTGTTGGCAAAATTATAATTTTGATGCCTGGATTCTGCATGAGTCAATAAGTATAAAATACCTGGATTTAGGTTAATAAATCTCAATAAAGGTGGCAGTTTGCTTCATCAATCGCCTTTATTGATTTAAAAACAGGCAAAAATAGTGTTTAATTAGCCTCCTTTTTTCTTCAGTTAGTCAGAATCATGGCGTTATATGTACAAAAGTATGGCGGTACTTCGGTAGGTACCGTCGAGCGCATCGAGCATGTCGCTGATAAAGTTAAGTCTTTTCATGATGCAGGTCACCAGCTGGTGGTAGCTGTATCTGCAATGAGTGGTGAGACAAATCGTCTTATCGAGCTTGCAAATGGTATATCGGATAATCCAACTCCGCGAGAAATGGATGTATTGGTCTCAACCGGTGAACAAGTGACTATTGCATTGTTGGCAATGGCATTGCAGAAGCGTGGTGTTACTGCAAAATCATACACTGGTTGGCAGGTGGGAATTAAAACTGATAGCTCGCATATGAAGGCGCGTATTGAGGATATTGATACGGTGACAATGCGAAAGCAGTTGGATGCTGGTAATGTTTGTATTGTGGCAGGCTTTCAAGGGGTTGATGGTGATAATAATATCACGACTCTTGGGCGTGGCGGATCAGATACAACTGGTGTGGCTCTAGCGGCGGCTTTGGGTGCTGATGAGGCTCAGATTTATACTGATGTGGATGGTGTCTATACTACTGATCCTCGCGTAGTGCCTAATGCGCGTCGTATGGAAAAAATTACGTTCGAAGAAATGCTGGAAATGGCAAGTTTAGGTTCAAAAATCTTACAAATTCGTTCAGTTGAGTTTGCGGGTAAATATAATGTGCCACTAAGGGTGTTATCGAGCTTTGAAGATGGTCCAGGTACGTTAATTACAATTGAAGGTGATGATAATATGGAGCGTGCAGCGGTTTCGGGTATTGCGTTTAATCGTGATGAAGCTAAGTTGACCTTAGTAGGTGTGCCTGATATACCAGGTATCGCGTCGAAAATATTACGTCCAATAAGTGATCAAAATATCGAAGTTGACATGATAGTTCAAAATGTCAGCTTAGATAAGATAACAGATTTTACTTTTACAGTTCACCGTAGTGACTATAAAAAGGCGAAATCTGTACTTGATGAAGTGTGTAAAAAACTTGGTGCAGAGAAGTCAGCGGGTGATAACGATATTGCAAAAGTATCGATCGTTGGTGTAGGGATGCGATCTCATGCTGGGGTAGCTACCAAGATGTTTGAAGTGCTTTCTGATGAAGGTATTAATATTCAAATGATATCAACCTCTGAAATAAAGATTTCAGTTGTCATTGATGAAAAGTATTTAGAGTTGGCGGTTCGAACGTTGCATAGTGCTTTTGATCTGGATGTGGAAGAGGTTTGATTTTCGTTTATCTCTGTTTTACTTAAATAGTAACCAAATAGAAAAAGTGCGATTAATTTCCATGTAAAACTGTCTTTTTATGAATTTTAGATAATACTCATTATCTAAATGCAGTAATACTGATTGTTTTGCGTTTAATACTATAAATGCTTGGAAGATTGTACATAAAAGGAGCTAGTAATGCTTATATTAACTCGTCGTGTAGGTGAGACGTTAATGGTTGGTGATGATGTAACTGTCACTGTTCTTGGTGTAAAGGGTAATCAGGTACGTATTGGTGTAAATGCACCTAAGGATGTGTCTGTTCATCGAGAAGAAATTTATCAACGAATTCAGAAGGAGAAGTCTGACGCACAGCAGTCGGGGGAATAGTTTGCTCGGTAAGTGAGCTGTTTGCTGAAATAATATACAAGATTTTGAAAATCAAAAAAAAATTGCATGCAGCCATTGGCATTTTAAATAATTGTGTTAATATACGCCGCGTCTTAGGGAGAGATGGCCGAGAGGCTGAAGGCGCGCCCCTGCTAAGGGCGTATGGGTTAACACTCATCGAGGGTTCGAATCCCTCTCTCTCCGCCATTTGACTTGTTCTAATGGCACCTTTGAAAGTTTAAAGTTTAGCGGCTGTAGCTCAGCTGGATAGAGTACCTGGCTACGAACCAGGCGGTCGGAGGTTCGAATCCTCCCAGCCGCGCCACTTTAAACGACTTCTAAGAAATATCTACTGCGGCTGTAGCTCAGCTGGATAGAGTATCTGGCTTCGAACCAGGTGGTCGCAGGTTCGAATCCTGCCAGCCGCGCCAT
>Ga0209290_1000525_pt1 | contig 26677 bp, 26 predicted proteins | sample EN1Hudsemesocosm_2_FD_184632 | JGI IMG/M metagenome (GOLD analysis project Ga0209290, IMG submission 184632) | Methane-oxidizing microbial communities from mesocosms in the Hudson Canyon - EN10B Hudson Canyon (SPAdes) (version 2) | ecosystem: Environmental > Aquatic > Marine > Cold seeps... | reverse complement strand
AAATCTTAAAGTCAGATGAAGTATTTGCAAAGATAAGCAGCTTCGTGAATGCGGATGCATGTTAAACATTGGTGAATTTCGGAACCGGATTCTCGAAGAATCCGGACTGTTTTGGATTAAATTGTTTCGGTGGTTGTTGGTTAGCGATGAACGAAGTGAATCCCAACATAGTGAATAGTCGCGGGGGCTAAGGAATAAATAAGCCTGTTGAATCTTTTAGGATGAAGGATGAGAATATAGCCATTAATTGGCTTGAAGGCTTAGCTGTGAGTTCAGCCGCAGCAAAGTTATGCCGTTTAAGAAATGGAAGTCAATGGGTTAAGTGGCTTGTTCTGCAACTTAACCGCCTCTTTAGGTCATGGTCAATATGGCCTAATTATCTTAATTTCACTTTCTCATCGAATGAGTGGTATGGAGTTAAAGCAGCTCTATTTGCGCTATAATGGTCTATCAAACTTTGATGCTGCTTTCGCTTCAAAGCGTACGTTTGTTATTAAATACTCACAAGGCTGAATTATCATCCTTATAGGTAGTGCAGCCATAAAGTGCTCACTTTGTTTTTTGTGCAACTCAAAAATGGCTCACTTTGTCACAGAATAAATTCAGAAAGTATAAGAAAATCAATCAGATAATGTTTATGCCGGTGTACATATGAGACCCCCTACTATTTCTGCATATGAGGCCCCTCATATACCTGAATATGGAAGTTTAGAAAAAATGGTTTTTTTCCTTTAAAAACAGATTAGTATAACGGGAAACTAAGAGATTACTTGTCATGCATATGAGGGGGTCTCATTATACAAATGTTAAGTGTATTTATTAAGTTATGCATATGAGTAAATATGAAGTAAAACTATCCATAGTCGCGTTAACATTACTTTTATTAGTTAGAAGCTTCTTTGGTTTATTCGATGTAAGCACTGTTGCTATATTATTAGTCTATTGCTTTGGTTGGTTTTTCTTCATACTGCCTTATATAACAGGCAAAGATATTACGGTAGGCTCAACAGCATGGATTCTAAAAAAAGGAGAAGATGATATTTGGCGTTTCATCTATCTAATTTTGGGTTGTACTTTAGCTTTAGCAAGCATGTTTGGCCCAACCATTGAAAACACTTAACCAACGCAGCCATGTTCGCCCTTCGGGCTGGACCTCCGCAACTTGTCACGTTTTGTGCTGCGCACAAAAAGCGCCAATTTGCTCCGGCCCATGCTGCGGGCGTTAGAAATATCATGAAGATATGTACAATAATAATTTTTATTCTTATTTTAATCTGCGAATCTAGCATAGCTGAGAATTTGATTATTGTTGCTACGCCTATAGAGAGTAAATTTTCTGATTACATAGATCCTAATGAAAAGCCATGCCCCGTAAAACACGAATGTACAAAAAAGGACAGGTGGAGAGAGTACACGGTTAATGACCTAAATATTATGTCTGGCTCATATTCTGGTGAAACCCTTAAATTTGTAATGTCGAGTGATTCAAACCGCTTTTTGGTTGAAAGTATAAAGCCGCAGCGGTGGTATGTTGAGCTAGAAAATACTGGTATAAAGGAGCCAGAATTTAGAGTTATCGACTGGTCATTATATGAAATGCAATTTATGCACGTAAATAAAGAGCAAGAATCGATCGCTTTCTCTGCCGAGGAAGGGGTGGAATAATTTTGATTAACTTGAAATCGCTAAGTAATTTTCTAACAAATCATTGCAGTAGACTCTAAACATCACCCGCTTTAACGAACACTAAGATTCACTTCTGCTCAAAATTGATGCCTAAATATAGTGATTTCGTTAAATCAAAAGGTATCGCTTTAACTTCCTAGCCAGCTCTATAGAAATAATCTAAATCAAGATAATTAGGCCATGCTCACCTTAGTCTTCAGCGTCTGCTTAGTGCGAATTTGAGACTCTTAATACTAGGTGTTTAATGATGGCTCAGCGGACTTATAAGGCATATTTGATTTTGTTATATACGCCGAATTCCATTCTATACGTAAGCTAAATTAACTTTTTGAATCTGTCTTAAATAAACATGCCTACGACATATTGTTTTTAAGCATACAATTAAAAGGCGTCTGAGATTTTTTCTGTATAGGTTCATTTGACCCTTTGACCCACTCTTCAGATATACGAATTAAATATGTTTCAGGTCTTAGGGGAAAGTAAGTATTTCAGACAAAAAAAGCCCCGACAAACAAATCGAGGCTTACAGCTTACTCACTTCAAAAAGATCTTGTTGCTGGAGTTGCGGACTCCTTAAAACGCTACTTTTGAAGCTTGTATATTAGTGTGCGCTTCGGCTCGCCCGCTGTCAATAATTCAATTTAGGAAGCATTTTTTCTGATCCTAGGCTCTAAATTAATCACTTTGTGATTACTAAAATAAACCAGTGTATTACCTATGCAAGCGCCATATCGTATTTTTGCATAAACTCACTTTGAAGCTTAAATAAGCCCGTTTCTGCGACAAACTGATTTATTTTCTCCGACGTTTTTACTCTGTTTGTTTGTGCGCACAAAAAAAGCGTGGGTTTATCGACATATCGGTCTAAAAAACGATCGAGGAAATGTTCTTGAGAATGAAAGTCGCTGCCATCCGATAAAAATATGATCCAGGCAGAAATACTGTCATACAGTGGATAAGCTTTTGGCTGAAAAGTGTTTGGATGGCCAAAATGTTTAATATCGATTTCTAAAATTTGTAGTGATGACCGAATGAAATCAGAATAGAGTAAGGTGTCCGAGAAAATGCCAATCCCATGTACTGAAGGGGATTGATGTTGAATAGATCTACGCTTTAGTTGCGGTTTAGCTAAATGGCTAGTGTGTGGGTAACTAGGGCTCCTTCGATCATGGTGGTCGATGACATGAATCGGCTCATCTTGAAAATCAGTAAGCCAAGTTGCTTGCTTGCGCTGGTAGGCAGGTGCATTAGCGTTGCCTGATTTCTTGTGCTGTTGGGCCTTTATGAATTTAGAAAATCGCTTAGAAGCGCGCTTAAACATATCGATTTACCTCATTTTTTCGTGGTAGTGTTCGTATTATTTTTACAGCTAACTTCCATATTTAAATTCAACTTAATATGAGAGAGGTCGTTCTCTCTAAGTTGTTTCCTTTGACTGTCTCTCCTTGGATCTTATTTCCTTGAATTCATGTGACTTATTAAGGGCGTTATTAGGCATTATTTTCCTTTGAATAGTCATTGTTAATAGCGGAACTTATTTTGTTATTAAAGGCTTTTTTAACGTAGAGGATGCGTTGCTGTATTGGCGGAGTAACCGCAGGATGAGTCATCTGCTAGTCATTCCATGTGAACATGAGGGATTAACGTGATCTTTAGAGAAGGAATGAAGAGATGATGATTAGACGGGGGCTTAAAAAAGAGTTGCTTGGATTAGTCGCTTGCTAACATGTGGTCGCTAAAAATCCTCATTGATTTCATCTTGAAGCTTCTCAAGTTCATCTAATATTCGAATAAACTTGGTGCCAAATGGGGTGACTTTGTATTCAACTCGGGGCGGAATTTCATTAAAGGCGGTACGTTCAACAATACCAAAGTCGGTATTTTTCTTTAAGCAGGCATTCAGCACTTTGGTACTTAAACCGTCAACATTTCTGACCATTTCACCGGGGCGATTAATACCTTGGTCTAATAATTGGTAGACCGTTAGCGACCATTTGCAGCCATAAATGGTTTCAACCATACGTGCCGATTTCTCCGGCGATGATTTTCTCGAAATTTTATTTTCTAATGATTTCATAAAGATGTACCACTTTGTACCTACCCAACCAAATTGTGCCTACTTTTTTTAGGCTCCGCGACTGCATAAGATTATTACAGCAAATCGAAGAAAACAAATCTATAAAATATATGTCGGAGAATGAAAATGAGTTTTAATCATACAGGTATTGCATTAGTGGTTGGTGGTTCAAGTGGCATGGGGCTAGAAAGTGCTAAGATTTTAGCGGCACAGGGCATTGAAGTAGTTATTGTGGGCCGAAATCAAGCTAAGCTTGAGAAGGCAATTATTGAATTGGCCTCGATCGGCAAGGCATCATCGATTAAAGCTGACCTTTATCAGCTAGAAGGCATTCAGTCCTTGTTGGAATTCATTAATGATAAAAATACTCACATTAGTTATCTGGTGAATGCGGCTGGTTATTTTAGTCCTAAACCATTTGTTGAACATACGGTCGATGACTATGAAATTTATATGGGTTTAAATAAGGCGATATTTCAAATTTCTCAAGCAGTGGCTAAGAATATGTCTCGCGATGAGGTCGGTGGTGGAAGTATTGTAAATGTCGGGTCAATGTGGGGAAAGCAAGCTATTAAAGCGACGCCTTCTTCGGCTTACTCGATGGCGAAAGCAGGGCTGCATGCTTTAACACAACATATGGCAATGGAGTTAGCTGAACAGGGTATTAGAGTGAATGCTGTCTCTCCGGCAGTGGTGAAAACACCTATTTATGAGTCTTTTATTGATCCGGCTGAGGTCGATGAAGCCCTTGAAGGCTTTAATGACTTCCATCCGATTGGTCGTGTGGGTCAAGCGAATGAAATTGCTGAAACCATTACATTTTTATTGTCAGATAAAGCCAGTTGGGTGACTGGTGCTATTTGGGATATCGATGGCGGAGTAATGTCCGGTCGGAACTAATTGCAATTAGCGAGTGTCAGAGAGCAAAATAGAAATAGCTTTGGAGCGAAATTGATATGTTGAATTTAGATTTTAATAAACAAGTCGTGATTGAGGCAGCAAAGATGGCTTGGGTAGATAGTCCTTCTGCTGGCGTGCTTCGAAAACCACTTGCCCGCTCCGAAGTCGAGCAGGGACATGTCACCAGTATTGTGAGATATGAGAAAGGTGCAAGTTTTACAGCGCACCCTCATCCCATGGGGGAGGAGATTTTTGTATTGGAGGGGGTGTTCTCTGACGAGACAGGAGATTATGGGGCGGGAACGTATATTCGAAACCCACCTGGTAGTCGCCATACCCCCTTTAGCAAAGAAGGGTGTACAATTTTTGTGAAGCTAAATCAGTTTAGCGAACATGATGACCAGTTTGTGCGTATTGATACGAGCACTACGGCATGGAGACAAGGGATTGGTGGCTTGCAGGTGATGCCGCTTCATGAATACGAACATGAACATGTGGCGTTGGTTAAGTGGCCCGCGAAAGAGGTATTTCAAGCCCATCGACACTTCGGTGGCGAAGAAATACTGGTATTGTCAGGCGAGTTTTGTGATGAGCATGGGCGATACCCCAAGAATACGTGGATGCGTAGTCCGCATCTAAGCCAGCACCACCCCTTTGTAGAGGAAGAAACCGTTATTCTAGTAAAAACAGGGCATTTACCGGTTTTGAGTGATTAAGCATATGAGGTTCACCACTCATTGTCCTGTTATGTGAGGGGCTGGAATCGAATGGCACTTACTTAAGCGTACAATTTAGCTATTTTTGTTATAAATATAATTTATAGGGTGTGCTTGCGCACCGAAAATTCGATGTAACGTTTCATTGGTGCGCAAGCACACCCTATAAAATCACACCGGAATGATAGCTCCTCGTACACAGGAGTTATAGTCTTTTACGTAAACAGAAGCGTGCAAAAGGTTCGCTTAATTTCATACGAGAGCAGGCGTTGAGCACCCACTAACTTAGCTCACCCACCTGGCGCTTTCGATATGAGCCGGGTGTGCGATTAAAATACTGCTTAAACGCTTTACTAAACGCCGCTTCAGATGAATAACCTGCCGACTCAGCAATGTCATACATATTGACGTCTGAACTTTCTAACTTTGACTTAGCCTTTTGCATACGCCAATTGATCAGATAGGTTTTAGGTGACTCGCCGACATGTTTAATGAAACGCTCAGTAAAAGCACTGCGTGATAGCGCCGCTTCATTTGCTAACTTTTCAACCGACCAATCTGCATGTTCTTCGGCGTGAATTTGGTTGAGTGCTGGGCCAATTTTGGCATCACTTAATGCGCTCATATAATCTAATTTTTCATGTTCTCGTTGTACATAAAGACGAAGTATTTGAATGAAAAGTACTTCTGTTAAGCGGTCAATAATCACACTTGACCCTGGGCTAGGATGCTTTGATTCTCTGGATAGTACCGAAACGAGTTCTTTAAGCCAGCTTAGCCCTTCGCTTTGACTGGTTTGAATATGAATGAAGCAGGGTAAGTCACGTAAAAATGGATGTGTAATGGAAGAATCATACTCAAATGCACCGCAAAGCAATGTTTGAGTAGCCGCTGTATTGGTTCCATCGTTAAAAGGGTTTTCGCCATTTATGATCTGCTTAGCGACGGCTTCACCGCATGTGCGTTTACTTTCAGGGCAATCACTAATCCAATGCGCACCACCGGTCGGAAAGGCGACAATATCACCCGCAATCATATGGATAGGCTCATCTCTATTTTGGATTTTTACCCAACACTCACCTTCAACAATGATATGGAATGAACCGTTGTTACTGTGCGCAATATCCATACCCCAATGGGTATTAAAGTCACGACAGAAATACGTGCTGGCGTGTAGCCGAATGGTTTTTAATACGTCTGCTAAAGCATCCATTATCTGCCTCGAATTAGTTAGTATTTAATCTAAACACGTCAAAATGACAATAATTGGCTTGATAGTATCATATTTTGTTTTATTGAATCGCTTGATAATAGCTTTCATCAACTAGGTAGCAAGCACCGAAAATTAATGGAGTCATGATGAACAAGCAAGCAATTAACCCGGCAAATAATGAATCAATCAAAAGTCTGGCTTTGTACCATTACCAATCGTGTCCATTTTGCGGTATCACCCGTGAGGCCATTAAGTATATGGAGAAGGGCGCTTCAGGTAAGCCTACAGCGTATAAAATTGATCAAAAAGACATTCTGAAACAGCCTGAATATCGAAAAGAGTTAATTCAGGGTGGTGGTAAACCTCAAGTGCCTTGCTTAAAAATTGAAGCCAATAATGGAACGATTCAGTGGCTATATGAGTCTAGAGATATTATCGAGTTTTTACAGAATCGTTATGCTGACTTAACAAGCAGAGGCAAAGACAAAGATCAATTTGTAGTGACGGCTTAGTAAAAGTAGATCCGCTGAAAAGCACCCATGAAAGAAAATTCTCAATCAGAGCAGAGATATAGCAATGAAAAAACAACATGTTGAAGTGGCAATTATTGGTTCTGGAACAGCAGGTATGGGGGCTTATCGCGCCGCGCTTGCCCACACGAATAGCATCGCCTTAATTGAAGGCGGCCCTTACGGTACAACGTGTGCACGGGTTGGTTGTATGCCGAGCAAACTATTAATTGCTGCCGCAGAGTCTGCTCATCATGCCCGTCATACAGATCAATTTGGTGTGATAGTACGTGAGGTTGAGATTGATGGGAAAGCCGTTATGGATCGTGTTCGGCGTGAACGAGATCGTTTTGTGGGTTTTGTGGTGGAGTCAGTTGAGAGTTTTAATCCTGACCATCGCCTACGGGGCTTTGTTACGTTTAAAGATGATCATACCTTGGTGATTGATGATCATACTGAGTTAAAGGCTGACAAAATTGTGATCGCAACTGGATCAAGCCCTTTTATTCCAGATTTGTTATCGGGCGCTGGTGATCGCTTGATTGTGAATGATGATGTTTTTGAATGGCAAGATTTACCTAAGTCAGTGTTTGTATCGGGGCCAGGAGTGATTGGGCTTGAATTGGGCCAGGCATTAAGTCGTTTAGGTGTAAAGGTCACGGTGATTGGGCGAAGTGATTCAGTGGGTGGCTTATCTGATCTTGCGATTAGACAGTATGCCAAGCAGACCTTTCAGAACGAGTTTGATTTGCAGCTTAATGCAACCTTAGAGCGAGTTAAGGAAGTCGCTGGTGGAGTTGAAGTGACTTATACCAATGAAGCGGGAGAGTCGGTGACAGCTGTGTATGAATATCTTTTAGCGGCAACAGGTCGGAAGCCGAATATTTATGGCTTAGGGCTCGGTAATACCTCGCTGGTATTGAATGAAAAAGGTGTGCCACTGTATGACGGCTCAACTATGCAAGCCGTGATGCGTGAACAAGATTCTCACATATTTATCGCAGGCGATGCGAACAATGATTTACCTATTTTGCATGAAGCTGCTGATGAAGGAAAAATCGCCGGAGCGAATGCAGCTACTTTTCCTGAGGTAGCAGCTGGGCCTCGAAGAGCGCCATTAGGGGTTGTTTTTACGGAGCCACAAATTGCACAACTCGGACTTAGATTACCAGAGATTGAAGCTCAGTATGGGCAAGCTTATGTGGTAGGCGAGGTGAGTTTTGAAGGACAGGGCCGCAGCCGAGTGATGGGGAAAAACCAAGGTTTGTTGAAAATATTTGCTGATCAAAATACCGGAAAACTGTTAGGTGCTGAAATGTTTGGCCCTTCAGCGGAGCATATTGGGCATTTGTTGTCGTGGGCTGTTCAGCAGAAGTTAACGGTTGAGAAAATACTTGAGATGCCATTTTATCACCCCGTCATCGAAGAAGGTGTACGTACTGCTTTTAGAGACGCACAAGAAAAATTAACGAGACTGGATCAAGTACTCGCAGAGTCAGTAATGTCTCAAGCGCTGAATCAACAACAAACGGAGTTTGCGAGAGGCTAGGGTGATGAAGAGCGGGATGAATAATGAGATGTTGGGAGCGACGTTAGTTAAAGCGTTAAAAGTAGCATTGTTAGTAGGCAGCGTGTTGATTGTGATTAATCAATACGAGGCGCTATTTGGTGATCAGGTATTTCGCTGGTTGCCAGCCCTATTAACGTATTGTGTTCCTTTTTGTGTGTTTCTGGCAGGACAAATATCTGGCCGTAGTACGTACGCAGGTTAGCAATAATTCGTATTGATTTATTGAATTGAATAAAGATTAGGTAAATTTAGGAGTATATGGAAATGGGTATCAAAGTGAGTGACCAGAATAGAAAACATGGTTATGCGTTTATTATTAGTTGGGTGTTATTGCTTGCATCTTTCTTATCGTCTTCGACCGCTATCGCTGAAGTGCAAACGAACCAAGAGCTTAAGCAATATGTTTCAGTCTCGATGAATCAATTGGTCGTTAAGCTAAAAGAAAATAAAGATGAATACAAAAAAGATAAGGATTTGTTTTACCGTGATTTGAATGCTGAATTAAGTAAAATTATCGACTTTAAACGCATTGCGCTGAAAGTCATGGGGAAATATGGACGTAAGGCTTCTAAAGCACAGCGAGTGCAATTTATTCAGATCTTCAAACAGAGCTTATATCAGACTTACGCGCAAGTATTGTTAGAGAATAATGAGGTGGAAATTTCGGTCATCAATGCCACCTTAAACCCTAGAAATATCAAAAAAGCTAAAGTAAATATTGCAATCAAATCAGCAGGTGGCTCAAGCTATGATGTTTCTTATTCACTTCATAAAGGTAAAGATCAAACCTATCGCGTTGAAAATATAGTTGTTATGGGAATTAACTTGGGCTTAGCTTACAAAGACCGTTTTCAACAGCAGGTTAAAGCCAATAAAGGCAATATTAAGACTGTGATCGATAATTGGACATTTGATGGCGCGGTGTAGCTAGCAATAGCTTGTTATCGCTACTATCATAAAATATGAAAATCATGGCTGTAGTTAGCATAAAGAATCGCCATGCGCTATTTATATGTATTTGGCCAACAGAGTCGTCATGAGAAACATACTCGTCATATTAACAGTTCTTATCATTCCCAACGTCGCATTTGCCTCATATCGTGATGGTTTTTTTGCGTTTGGTATTATGGTCATTGCGACGCCTATTTTAATTTTAGGCCTATTTATAACGATGTATTATCGAAAGAAAAAATGGTTTCTTGATCGCTCATTTACCATTTTTTATTCTATGTTATGGTTCGTACTTTTCGCTATATCGATTGGTGTGACATCCTTAGCTTCGATTGATGGCTCAGATGACCTGTCACCCGTCATAATATTTTGGGGTTTATCAATTTATTATATTTTTATTATTTTACCTGCAGCGATGCAATACCGGCATAGTAAACGCTTATGAATACATTATTCGAACAAGATATAAGCTGCCCCTATTGTGGAGAAGTGATTACGATACTTATTGACTGTTCCATCGAGGAGCAAGAATATATAGAAGATTGCCAAGTATGTTGTCGGCCTATTACCGTTAAAGTTCAGTCAACTGATGGTTGTGACCCATTAGTTACGGTATTAGATGAAAATGACATTTAAATAAGGGCTTAGGTCGTTTTTACTTCATGCACTTTTCCGAGACGTTTATTCTTGAGGCTAGTTCGCATAACCCCAATATGTAAAAGCTGCTACTTTGGGCGTTTTTGGTACATACAGGGTATCCATTTCTTTGATGTTAAATCCGCCCTCTATTAATAGTTGCGGAATATCTCGATTCAGGTGGCACCCCCCCGCAATAGTCATCCAAAAAGGATTGATGCGAGCCTGCCATTTTTTGACCGCTTCGTCAGGCGCTTTACCGTGTTCGCTGAACAACAACTTTCCACCGGGTTTGAGTACGCGTCGCATTTGTTTTACGGCAGACAGCCAGTCCGGAATCGTACAAAGCGTATAAGTAAGTACGATAGTATCGACACTATTATTATCGAGTGGGATTTCTTCACCGGGCAAGTCTAACCATTCTAAATCGAATGGTGCGGCCGCAACACGTGACTTAGCCTTCTCCCGCATGCCTACTGAGGGTTCTAAGCCCCAAAGTTTTTCAACTTTAGCGGGGTTGTAGTAGCCGATATTAATGCCTGATCCCATGCCAATTTCTAGAATTCGCCCCTCTGCCTGAGGCACCACTTTTTCTCGTTGTTTGAGAATGGGTTTGGTACCACACGCAAGGTGAAGGACGTGTGGCAGTATTTTGTCATCATAGAAACTCATGTCATTGTTCTCTGTTGTTCTTTTTTATCGAATGGTTTTAGCCAGTATGGCATACCTCAGGAATGGGTGACTTGATTTCTATCGCTTGTGACGGGCAGATGGCAACACAGGCTCCACAGCCGGTGCAGGAATCTGAGCTTATTTCTGGTGTAGGTGGCGTGCCGATAGCATAGTGAAAGGTGATGGCTCTAGGTTCGCAGCTATCTTGACAGCTTTGACATGAAATATTGCTGTAAGTTAAGCACCTATCATTAACTGTGGCGTGATAACTCCAAGGTACTTTACCCTCAATTTTGTTAAATAATGGCTCAGGGCAAACATTGGCGCAAACGCCACAAAATGTACATTCACCCAGGGTAAAGTTGATTTCAGGAAAGCCGCCATCACCTTTAATAATAATGTTTTCTTCACACGAATTGATGCATTTTTCGCATTGCGTGCAGCGTTCTGAAAATTGATCCGCATCAATAAGCCAAGGCATACGTATCGGCTGTTTTTGTGGGCCGATCTTGCCGCGTAAAAAATTACGACGCTGTAAATCCATTAGCAGTCCTTATTGTCGTCTTAACATGTTTATTATTGTTTGTTGGCTATGTTTATTATGACAATAATTGAATGTTCGCGTTTTAACGTAAGAAAAATCAGCTTTCCTCTCATATTGAATAAGTAAATTCTAGGTCAGATTTAGCTGACGTCTTTATCTTTCGTTAAAGATAAGAGCCAAACAGAAGCGACAGCGACCCCTGCAAATCCTCCGAGGATAATCACGGGCATCGCGCCATATCCTATAACATGCCATATAATTGATTCTAGTTGACTCATATTTTTTCCTTATTTACTTACCAACCTTCAATGCCATGCATGTCAGGTAATTTGTGTGCGATACCCTTGTGGCAATCTACGCACGTTTTCTCTCCAGAGGCTAGTGCTGTTGAGTGCTGCTTGGCGCTACGGTTGCTCTGTTCAGAGAAGTCCATATATTCAAACTGGTGGCAATTTCGACACTCTAACGAATCATTGCCTTTAAACCGAGCCCACTCACGTTCAGCTAAATGAGCCCTACGTGCTTTGAATTTCTCTGGTGTATCAATCGTTCCTATCAAATGAGCAACCAGCTCTTTTGATGCCTGAACCTTGCGCACTATTTTATCTGTCCATTCATGAGGCACGTGACAATCTGAGCATATCGCTCTCACCCCTGATCGATTTGAATAGTGAATTGTTTCGCGTATTTCAGCAACAATTGGCGCATGACAACCCCCACAAAATTCTTCGGAGTTTGTTGCTTCCATACCGGTGTTAAAGGCACCCCAAAATAGGAGACCGCCAATAAAGCCCATAAACAATACAACGCCAACGGCGGCCTTGCTTGGGCTCGTAAGTCGAGTCCAAAAAACTTTTAATAAGTTCATAACTAACCTCTATTTAGTCGTGAGCAAGATGACTATTGAAGTGAATCAACAGGTCTAAATATATTCTCGACTAGTGGTTTAGCATTTGCCTGTGGAACGTGGCACTGCAGGCAAAAATAACGACGAGGTGACACATCGGCTAACACGGCATCTTGACGGTTAACATAATGCGTTACACTAATTTTTGTCGCGCCCATTTCTTTGGCGTTCTTCCAGCTATGGCAAGATAAACACTTGTTGGCGTTTAGTGAAACCTCGTAGCCACGAATATTGTGTGGAACCAAGGGGGGTTGATAGACATATTCACTTTTCAAAACTTGCTCTTTCGGGTACTTCTTTAATGTTTCCGCTGGTCGGGTATGTTCCAGTTCGGTGGCTCCACGCAACGACTGTACCCCACCAATACCACCGGGGTTGTTTAGCTCAGCGCGTACACTACCTGCTAATAACAAACAGACTGACAAAAATGTGATTAGTCGTTTATTCATCTTAACCTCTAATCCTATTGGCTATTGTTTTGAAAGCTGCAGCAGTTGCAGCTTTATTTATCTAAAAATATTACGCTACTTTCGTAATTTTAACTGGGCACTTCTTGAAGTCGGTCTGCTTCGATAATGGATCTGTTGCGTCCAATATCAGCTTGTTAATCAATATACGCGCATCGAAAAATGGTACAAATACCAAACTCTTCGGCGGCCTGTTTCGACCACGTGTTTCGACACGCGCTCGAACTTCGCCACGTTTATTCGAAATTAAAACTTCGTCGCCACGCCTTAAATTACGTTTTTCGGCGTCGTCAGGGTGCATGTAACACAGCGCGTCCGGTACGGCTTTATGTAGTTCCGGCACGCGTGCAGTCATGGTGCCTGTATGCCAATGCTCTAACACGCGACCTGTACACAACCACAAATCAAATTCAGTATCGGGAGTTTCTGGCGGTGCCTCGTAAGGCGCAGAGATAATAAGAGCTTTACCATCAGGTTTACCATAAAAATCCCAGCCTGATCCTTTTTTTGCGTAGGGGTCAGAACCTTCTTTAAAGCGCCATTTAGTCTCTTTTCCGTTGACCACTGGCCAGCGCAAACCACGCACTTGGTGATAGGTTTCGTAAGGCGCTAAATCATGGCCGTGTCCACGGCCAAACAGTGCATACTCTTCAAATAGGCCTTTTTGAACATAATTACCAAAATGATATGCATCATCATTTAGCTCGCGTGCTTCTTTGATCGGATACTTGTTGACTTGATCATTCTCATACAGCACTTCATACATGGTTTTTCCACGATACTCAGGCATCTTCGCAATCAGCTCTTCCGGCCATACTTCTTCTATCTTGAAGCGTTTGGAAAACTCCATCACTTGCCAGAGGTCTGATTTTGCTTCACCAGGAGCTTTTACTTGCTGATACCAAGTCTGCGTTCTGCGTTCTGCATTACCGTATGCACCTTCTTTTTCAACCCACATTGCTGTTGGTAAAATAAGGTCAGCGGCTTGAGCTGTTGCTGTAGGGTAAGGGTCAGACACCGCGATGAAGTTCTCAGGGTTTCGGTAACCAGGCAGTCGATCGGTGTTGATGTTTGGGCCAGCTTGCATGTTGTTATTACACTGAACCCAGTAGGCATTGAGTTTTCCATCGTTTAGCATTCTGTCTTGCTGTACGGCATGGTAACCCGGTTTTGCTGGGATCGTGCCGCCGGGTAACTTCCAGTGTTTTTCTGCAATCGCCCTGTGTTTAGGGTTTGCTACGAGCATGTCCGCAGGAAGACGGTGTGAGAATGTTCCAACTTCGCGTGCGGTCCCGCATGCTGAAGGTTGGCCGGTTAAAGAAAAAGGGCTATTACCTGGTGTCGCTATTTTTCCTGTGAGTAGATGGATGTTATAGACCAAACTATTCATCCAGACTCCGCGGGTGTGTTGATTCATCCCCATTGTCCATAACGACATAACTTTGATGTCTGGGTCAGCATACTGCTTCGCTAGCTGGATCAGCTTATCTTCGGGAATACCGGATATCTCAGAGGCTTTCTTAACACTATAGGGTGCGACTGACGCTTTGTATTGGTCAAAATTGATCGACGTCATTGCGCCTGAATTTGGGTGGGCAGCCTTCTGCTGAAGGGGATGCTCATCACGCAAGCCGTAGCCTATATCTGTATCGGCCTGCTTGAAATTGGTGTGCTTATTGACAAATTCCCAGTTAACCGCGTCGTTTTGTATAATATAATTCGCTATAAAATTAGCAATTGCGAGATCGGACTGTGGTGCAAAAATGTAACCGTGATCTGCCAACTCAAACGAACGGTGATAGTAAGTAGACAGCACGTTTACTTTGACATGGCTGTTACTCAAGCGACGGTCAGTGATGCGGGTCCAAAGCACTGGGTGCATTTCGGCCATATTCGAGCCCCACAATACGAAGGCATCGGCGTGTTCGAAATCGTCGTAACACCCCATCGGTTCATCAATACCAAACGTACGCATGAAACCACCGACCGCGGAGGCCATACAGTGGCGAGCGTTTGGGTCAATATTATTAGATCTAAAGCCAGCCTTCATCATCTTTGATGCGGCATAACCTTCCATGACCGTCCATTGTCCTGAACCAAACATCCCTACGTTGGTTGGACCGCTCTTCTTCAGCGCGGCCTTCCATTTGTCAGCCATGACATCAAATGCAGTGTCCCAAGAAACAGGCGTGAAATCACCCTCTTTATGATACTCACCGTTTTTCATACGTAATAGTGGTTGTTTTAAGCGGTCAGTGCCGTACATGATTTTGGAAAGGAAATAACCTTTAATGCAATTCAATCCCTTATTAACGGGGGCTTCTGGGTCACCTTGAGTCGCAACAATTTGTCCATTTTTAGTCCCGACCAAAACCGAACATCCTGTGCCACAAAATCGGCACGGCGCTTTATCCCAGGTAATTTTGGTCTGCTTTGAGCTAGCGATAAGATTCGCTGCACTTGCTGGTAACGTAACCCCTGCGACAGCGGCCGCTGACGCAGCAGCGTTTGCTTTCATAAACGCTCTTCTAGATATTTTCATGATCTACCCTCAGCATCTGAAAATTGCACATCATTTATTTCACTGATTTCGTGCGATTCCGTGTCAATTTGGTGATAAACCAATGCTACATTCAACACATTTGGCATGTTGTTAATGGCATCGATTGTCTCAGTCACAAACCCTTGATTTTCTGTTTCCAATACCACGATTATCTTGCCCTCTGGGCTGTCACCATAAACTTCGGCACTATCAAAAGAATCTATTTGTCTTCGTGTTGTAGGCAGATGTTCCGGCGCTACATGTACAACGAGACTTGATATATGAACTTCATTCATAAGTATTAGCTGCCTCTGATACTTGTGTCGGAACATCTATAACAGCACCTAGATTTAAGGAAACATATCCCCTGCAGTCAGGGTAGGTTTCAATAATCCACAGCAAATTAATTGACTGCTTAGGTGTGCTGATCTTGCTTTGTAAAAAATGGCGACGTTGTAAATCCATGACTTGTCCTTATCATCGTTTCAACATTTGTTATTGTTTATCTTATTGTGTCCATATTGAGTGTTTAAATTATAGTCAATCATTAAGGAATGTCAGGTTTTTAAGAAATTTTATTTCGCGATTAATAAATACAAATATGAAGTAAGTATTGGAAAAGGGTGGTCGAGCAATGCAAAACTACTCATACACATGTTGAAATGAACTAGCTTTTTGATTTTAATTATTTGGCTTCAAAAGTTAAACGATTGGCTTCTTTGGTAAAGTTAGTTTATTTGATTAAAGGTATATTTATTCCATGAGTAGTACTTGTTATTTATTGACAAATTCTTTGATCAAAAAAATGTATGTTGGTCATCTGTGAACTTAACGTTAGTGTCAGCAAGGAGTTTTTATGGCGTATATTAAATTAAAGGTTACCTCAAAGGTTCTTGAACAATCAAAGAGAGCCGTAAATCAAGAGCAAATAGCGATTACTGACGTTTCTGGCGTAATCGCCACTCCAATTTCCAATGCGAATAAACGGAACCAAGTGAGCCTTACGATAGGGCATATATTCAAATTAAAAGTAGGTGGTAGGCATGCTATTTGGAAAGTGCATAACTCACATAATAAGAAGGGATTTGAATCATTATTTGGTTTTCTTTCAAAGCATCCTGATCAAGAATTTAAATTCCAATATTCGATTTTTTAATTCTGACTTGATAGACCTTAGAGTAAAGCTTTCTATAGATATTTAATTTAGGTCTAGTGTTTACTATTATTTTTGAGCACTTGAGTATTGCTTATGTATTTTTTGAATTTTACCTTTTTTCTTTAACGTTTTTATTGCTGTGCGCATCGCTTCGCGCATAGTATTTGGTGTGTCCTTAATACAGGTGAGATATATCTTAAGGTTAGACAAAATGAGAGGCGGAGCAAAATCACTAACTGCCAGACCGCTATGTTTTGCAATATATAGCAAGCTTTCAATCGCCCCCGCAACGGCATCGACTTGTTTAAATTTCAACATTTGTATTGCATTGCTATAGCCCAATGAATGAATTTTAGTGAGGGTGTTATCATTGTCAAATTGTTTGTCAAAATAGATTCCAAGGGGTACAGCAATGATGAGGTTTTTGAGACTGGCATAATTGGGTAGTTTTACTTCTTTTCTCGAAAGAACACCTGCTGAGAGATTTATACCTATGGGTTCAATTAAATCAAAGTGCTTAGAAACATAGGGCGTGTTAGCAACAAGTGTGCATATTTGATTCCCTTTATTTAATTCATGAATGAGGCGTTGTGATGGTAATAGTTGGTTACTTGCTTTAAGGCCGCTTTCGTTGATTATTTCGTTCATGATATCAAATAACCTTCCTTTTATTTGTCCTTTAGATGTTTTGAAACCATAAGGGACTTGTTCTAAGGTGGCCATAGAGAAAATATTGTTCTCGATAGTCGCGTGAGCTGGCGCGGATAGAAATAACATAATAACTAGAAGTAATCTGTTTAGACTCAATTGAATATATGAAGTCATATTTAGCCACCCAATGAATATTCAATAATTACAAAATAGACATTTTCTTACTTAACTACTTATAAGGTAGTTCAAGGGCACTATTTATCAAATGCAGAAATATATGGAGGGATAATGTTGAGATGTTCTACACGAAATTAATATTCAGTCGCTTTGTTTATTAAAGCTCTGGTTGTTTCTGGATGAGGATAAAAATATCTATTAGCAAATTCAGTATGTAGTTAGCATAAAAAATATGCAACTAATAAAATACTCGTTGCATATTTCAACTATTTTTAATGAACCTATGTTGATGGCCATTAAAAGATATCAAAAAAACCTTTTTCTTCTTTCGGTGGTTTTGGAAGCTCCCATTTATCAGCCGTTACAAAGAATTGAGTTTGATAGGTGTTTTTGACACCAACCGGTTTGAAACGACGGTGTAAAATTATATCTGAGGAGGGTATATAAGAGGTCACATCAGCAATACGAGGTTTAGCTGCTAAATAAGACGTGTTTTTCGCCGGAGATATGGCAATAAGTATGTCTGTTAGAGGAACATTGCCCATATTTTGTAGTTTGAACTGTACACCTACATGATGCCCAAAATGTATACCTTCTAGATTTTTAGGTATTTCATAGTTACAAGAAATTCCCGCTGAAGTTTTTGGGTTTTCAGGAAGAGTCATACTCGTCCTAAATGTATCGGTTGGAAAGTCTGCCAAATAATTTAAAAGTTTATCGTCAAAGCTGAAGCGTTGTACGCGCTTTTGCCATTCTAGTTTTGCATCTTCAATTAGGGTCAATTCATCGCCATCAATTATTTCGTCAATAGCATTCCCTTCTTCATCTAAAATTGCAAAACTGCCTTCTTCATCAAACCAAGCATGAAAAAAATCTTCCAAATATTTAGACAGACCGGCAACACTAGAAAATACGGTATGGGTAGATGTTGATTGCTGTGAACTTTTAAAGTTAGCTATAGATATTGTGTCAGAGACGGTAGTTGATAGGGTTGAACCTTCTATATCACCTGTCATGGTAAGTGTTTGATTTGTGGTTTTTTGAGCCTCTGTATCAACGAGGTCTGTTGAAAGTTTTTTAAATGTAGTCGTAAGCTCAGTTTGAGATTTCTGGCTATTTGTCTCCGCTGTTATCTGCTCACCGCTAACCGCGATTGAGCTGGTAGATGATTGCGTATCTGCTTTTAACTGTTCACTACTAACAGCGATTGAGCTTGTCGATGACTGTGAATTTGCTACAGCGGCATAACTTTGAGTACTCATTTCGCTACTAGCAGAGTGCGCTCCTGAATCCAGGTTACTTGAATCCAGTTTAATGGTTACGTTGGATGACTGATTACCTGATACCGCAGTAAACCCTACAATATCGCTTGAAGATGAAGGGGCGGTTACAGCACTACTAATCGGATCACAAAAAATATGCCTAACTTTCTCTTTATGATCTATATAAAAAGCGATTACGTCCCCAGGAAATAGTTTTGGGAATGTGTCATAGGGTGGGGAGGAGCTGGGTTCTGAGCCTAATGTGATTTCAAGGTAAGGAGGTGTTTCAAATGCCGTTAACGGCGGAAAGAAGTCATCTGCTGCATGGCTGATAGAGCTTACAAGTCCAAATATTGAAATGTGTAATAGAGATTTTGTGCGCATGTGAAAGCACTCTTAAATATTGTTTTTATATCATTAGAAAGCCAATTAGTTAGGAATATCGTCACTAATTGGCTGACTGATTCGAGTTAGTGTCTTAGACCAAATACGATTTGAGCAATACGAGTGCTGCCCTGTTCTGACTTTGACATGACATCAAACTTAGAAACGGTACCTTTACTCGCGGCCTCGAATAACTCAGCAGGAATATCACAAGGAATTTTCATAAATGCAGTATATTCATTATCCTGTAATTCTTTAAGGTATCCGCCGAACGTCTGTCCATTTTTTGTAGTAAATTCAAGTTTGTGTTGCTTCTTTTTTTGAACAACAAATCCTTGGTCGTTTTCATAACTTTCATAAATATCAAGTATCGCACGCTTACCAGATATTTTTTCGCCATTTATCTTAAGGCTCGCTAGGTTAGCGTTGCTGAAATCAACTTCAGCCGTTGCTGACCCACCACTGTATAGTGAAGAGCGGTTTCCTACCCAGTACTTTATACGTGGCTTGTTATCATAACTAATGGTATGACTACCGAGTATACCTTCAGTAACTTTGCTAATGATTTCGTTAGAAATTAATGGCGTTTCATCATCGGCCCCAAACGTTGCAAACTCCATGTCTTGTTCATAACTGAAGAATGCGATAGCGCCTACATATTTAGGCCGACCGATGTCATAGCAGTCGGTTATTACTTGACCCTCAGAATCTTTGCTTAGGCCGTGTAGCTCAAAAGGGTACATACCGCTGACAAATTTAAGCGCAGTTTCTTCACCCTTATTATTTTTGACCGGCAGAGCCAGGCCGGTATCATTGTCATTAAAGCAGATGACATGATTTGCAGGATATTGAATGTAAGCAGAGAATGTTGATGTACCTTCATCTAATTGATCATCGCGTAAGTCTTGATTAGGGTAAATGTCGGCAATGGATAGGCGTAAGGTCGGCTCCTTGAATGCGAAGTTGTAAGGAGTATCAGTGGGCTTTATATTTGCATTAAACTCCCCACCACTAAAGACATTAACTCGACTTAAAAAACAACCTGACAAAGTCATTGTGGTCGTGATTAATAGTAATATTGTACTTAGCTTACAAAAATTCATTGATTTTCTCTCTATTTGATTTCAAATTAGTTACGGATAGGTCTTAGACTTAAACGATAGTTAACGACTTGTTTAATACCTTCATCAGTATTCATTTTTATCCTGTACTTGACAGGACTACCGCGCATAGCTGCTGTTATGTGTTTGCTCTTGGGGAGTGTTTCATTTAACCCAAAGACTTGCCTTTTAACTTTAGCATCCAAGTAGGTGAGTTGTAAGTCACCGTATATTTTTCGACCATTTTTCATTGCCAAGGTAAATAGGTTACTACCTTGTATTAAATATAGGTCTACTTCATTTGAAGCGCCAGAATTCTCATAGCTACCCTCAAAGGATAGCTTACTTCCATCAGGTTTTGTAAAAACAAACGTGGGACTATCTTTAGTGGTAGTTATACTCTTCAGGTCTTCAATTTTTTCGCGAGCTTCTTGAGCCCACCTTCCGTTAGGGAATTGTTGGAGGTAGTCTTCAAAGCTTGAAATGTCCTGTTCTTCTTTGATGGTAAAATAGGCTACGTCATCTGGGTTTTCACCACTGTGACTTTTTTGCTGTGCTGTCCAATTGGGGTGTAATGAAATGTTTGCCCCTGTGAAGCTTGAATAAAATGCTGGGCGTTGATCATTGCCGGACTCTTTTTTTACACCTGCAATTGTAGAGTCAATCATTGTAGCGAAGGACTTGCTTGAGTCTCGCATAGCGCGTAATAAATGCTTGGTGAATAAACCGTTCCTACCTGAACCATCTGCAGCAGTCGCATTCGCTTGCGTCGCATACAAAATCATAGTGTTTGCAGGTTCTTGTCTTATTTTCGCTAGGCCTCGGGTGCCTGATCGCGACGTACCTGCAAGAGGGTTGTCTCGACAGGCATCTAAAATAACAAGATTAGTCCCGTTGCTATTTTTATCAAGAACTCCGAGAAGCCCTGACGCGCTCATCGCCCTGCTTTTTAATTGGCGTTCTTTTTCAATATTTGCAGAAACAGGTATTAAGTAATTCTCACCTTTTGATTGAACACCGTGCCCCGCATAGAAAATAACGCTCATGCTGTTTGGCGTTAATTTACTTTCAAATTGCTCGAGAGCATCCTCCATCTCTTCATGAGAAGCATTCAATACCTTGATTACATCAAAACCGATATAGTCTAACGTTTTAGCCATATCATTCGCATCATTGGTGGGATTATCTAATCTAGTAAAAGAGAGGTAATCGCCGTTACCAATGACTAATGCAACTCGATTTTGAGCATAAACATTGGCAGTTAGAAGTATTAGTGAGCTAAATAAAAAAGCTATCTGTTTACTAAAAAAAACACATGGACGCATTTGTTTACCACATAAATTTTGTTTGCTTAAATAGTATCTAACTACCTGAAACACGTTAACGTTTTATTATGTTAACGTGCTGGTTTTGAGTGTTGATCAGGCTCTAACGCTTGGGGATTCTACTCGCATAATTGGTGCTGGCAGCCTGTTTAGCTGAAGTTTTTTCTTTAGTGGATAAAGAGTAGTTTTGCTGAAGAAACTGTTCACTTGAAACATTACGCCCATATTTTGATATCATTTGTTCCGTAAATCCGATGTAGTTATTCACAGCTTTATTGGCCTTTGCAATTTCATTGCTGGTACCTGCTTTTTCCTTAGCCAGCGCTATGCACTGCATGTATGCCTCAGTTGCGGCACTAGGCAGTGATTTGGCACTTAAGGCATCACCTTGTAAGCAAAACCGCTTCCATTGATGAGGTTCTGTAAAAACGGTTATTTCGTTGATTACGTGCTGAAGAAGTTGTTGTTCAAGTTCGAAAGTTTCTTCTCCTAAATCAGGTATATTCGTTTCCCCGTTCTTATACCCGTTTGCGTCTTGTTCTTTGACCTTTTTACGTAGGTAGCCAGCTTTATCAACAGAAACTTTAATAGGTTTTAAGGGGAAGGTATTACGGCTTCGTCTATCATAAGCGGTTAATGTGGCTTGAATACTGCCGCTTACTTTGATGCTGTACTCTTCATATTTGTAATCTGTTGTTATGTTCTCTTCAATTTCTTTAGGTGTTGCCTTGAATTTCATTTCGGCATTAACAAATGCGTTGTTTGCGTTTTCTAATTCAAAGCTCCCATAGGTGCATTCAATAGCAAGGTTGTTTTGAATTTTCATATCGCTACATAGTTTGAATGCACTGTTCTCTAGTTGCTTTTTCTCGGCTAAAACAGTACTTGCTGCAATTAAAGCCTGCTTATTCTTTTCATAGTCTGGGTTAGTGATTTTCTTAGAGCTTGAGACGTATTGGGATGCGAGATAACTCGCTCTTTTTCGTCCACTCTCTTTAATATTATGTTCAGTTAAATCCAACAGAAACACCAGCTCCGAGTCTTCGTAGGCGATCACAGTATCATTAAAAATGTTAGAGCTATTTAAATCACCTTTTGCGATGTTTAGTTTACTTAATTTAACCGGCTTAACAGAGGTAATACTCTTTTTTTGAATACCTGAATGTACTTTTTCCTCAAGCCAATCAGTGAAATCCTGTTGTGTATTTGGAGCATCACCCGTTGTGGCAAATGTAATATAAAAATCACTCATATGAGGTATCGTCGCATTAGCGCGTAGCGCTGTCTTTTTATAGTCAGCAAACCCCTTATCTGAAAAGCTGTATGCCGTCGTTAAAAGGTTGGTGGTGACGGCTGAGTAGGCATAAGGGTTAAGTTTGTTAAGTGAAAGTGCATTTTTTGTAAGCTCAAGGCTCACCTTGTTTTGAAGCGTTTGAATTGCTTTTTCAACTTTTTGGCTCAGTTTTGGATCCGCTTTTGCGACAGGCTTAGCTTGAAAATAAAGGTCAAAAGCAATTGCTTTATTGCTCATTAGTGGTGAATTTGCTTTAGGAGCTGCACGACTAAGGTATTTGTTGACGATTTTTGTGCGGATTATAGTGTGATGTTTTTTGAGGAAGGTGCTTTGAGCATGGATGTTTTCAATTTCATTGAGTGTGTCAAAGGCTGCTTGGTATTTTTTGCTGTTAATTTGTTTTTTAGCGGTGATAGAGAGGTTACCTGCGCTAACCTGGTTTGAATGAGCGTCAATCTTTTCTGCAGCATTAAAGTTATTTGCAGCAGATTGAAATTTATTTGAACTAATCGCTAACAAACCAGCCTTTTCATAAAAATTGATGGAGGCTTTTTCAATTTCTGCTTTAGCTTTTTTTGCTTTAGCCATATGACTTGCATATTTGTCATAAGGCTGAAAAGCATTGTAGGCATTTACGGGGCCGTTTTTCCCTTTGGAAATCATAGCAAGCACAGCATCAATTTTTAAACTGATATCATCATTTACCACGTTGGTTTCATTTAATTCTTTGGTAGTAAATGCTTCATGCTTTATTAGTGTTTCTTGATAGAGTTTTATCTGCATGGTGTAGTTCATATCATCATGCGGGAGTAACAGTTGAGTTGGCCTAGAAAATGGAGCGATAATCTGAGGGTCAAGCGGTTTAATAGATATTGCTTTTGCTAATTCCGTTTTAGCTTGCTCCCGATGACGATTGGCTTTTTTCAGCATATGAATGCGAGAGTCTATGCCTTCTGAAGGCAATGTGTAGGCTTCTTCATAAAGAGCCACCGCACTCGTAGCAAGCGCCTTTATTAACCCCATTTTAAGATTTATATTATCTGGGTCGCTTGCTTCCTGTTCTTGGTAAGCGGTTATCGCTTTATCATACTGTTGCTTATTAAAATAATTATCTGCTGGAGTAACTGTGTTTGATGACAAAACTTGTAAACAAGCGGTTAAATTAATCGTAATTGCAAAATAAAAAATACATCTAAACACCAAGCTCACTAAGTATCTCCTTAATTAAGTGCGAAAGTAATCGTAAATAAAACCCCAGAATGTAAATCATAGTTGAAAATAGTGTGAGAGCAACATAAGTGAAGGGGTAACGGCTTAAGCGCCTGACTCAAAAATGATATATTAACAAAATTAAGCTTGAAAGGAATCAATTAAGTAGAGTAGAAATGTATCTGTATGAGTTACATATTAAAGCACGGTTAAGAGCTGCGCTCTTTAAGAAATGGCGCAGAAAACTTCAAATATCAATGCGACAAAACAAGCAAATCTTGACCTGTTGTGAAGACTTGAGGTAAAAATACCTTGCCGGCTTGAAGGAAGAGTGGGGTGTTCACAGTCGCAGTAATGCGTAACTAATTCATGTGATTTTTTTTGAATGGCTTTTTTGTCCATCAATAGTAATAGTAGTGTAGCGATAAAATATTTGAAAACTATACTATTGCTTCGTTCACCAAATAATTTATGCCACTAGGGCTCAAAAAATGATCAGCGTATATAAAGTTTGTTTTCGGTTTTTAATGTTCATGGCATTAATAGTTAGCTTTAGCTCTGTTAATGCACGAGCTATTACAGCTGACGGGTATGGAAAAACGAATAAGCTGTCCCAAGAGGATGCATTAGGTTCTTTAGCTAGAATGATATTTGTTCAAATTGAAAGTGATTCAACTGTCTATCAAAGTGATAATGGTGAAAATTACTTCAATTCAACAACGCATTCCAGTTCAGACCTACCGATGATTGGTGTTGAATTCAGGTGTGGAGAAAGTTCGGTCGGTATTAAGTGTTCTGCAAATATGGTGACAGAACGAGCCCTTCCGCTTTATCAACAAAAATTAAAAGAACTACGAATAGATATTAATGACCAGCTTGGCAACTTGCAGAGTATTCCGACTGAAAGGCACTATGATTATCTTTCTGATTTATTAGCTTCTTATGAGCAGTATGATAAATACTATACAGTGATTACCTTTATCTCAGGAAAAGTTGAAAATCTACAAGTACCATCTTTAAGTAAGCAAGAAGTAAAAAATAAGTTGATTGCTCTACAGGCGCGAGTCCAAAGCCTCAATTTAGCCGCCAAGTTACTAACTAAAAATATTAAACAAAAAAATATTTTTGTTAGGCCTGCCACAACACTTGATTCTCGAGAAATAACACCTTTTTCTAGCTCATTACTGAACAATATTAAGGAACAGTTCAATACCGTGTCAGACCCAAAACTGGCTGAATATTACTTCTCAGGAACATACCAAATTCACTTGAAGGGTGTTCAAGTAAGTTATTCGCTTGTAGATAAAAGCGGTCAATCTGTGAAAACGAATGTAGTAGAACTTGCGCCTGAGAGTTATCAAAACTTTAGAGTTAAACCAATTTATACTGATTTTGATAGTCTACTTCATAAAGGTTATGCGGTTAGTAGTGATTTTAAGGTAGAGCTTAATACAAATATTGGCAGTAGACAGCTGCTTTTTAACGGTGGTGATACTGTTGAAATACTGGTTAAAGTAAATCGAGCAGGGTATTTCTATCTTGTTGGTCATAGCAAAAATAGCGAGCTTGAACATTCGTATCTTATAGACGTTAATGAAGGGACTGGTAACCGCAAGTTTGTTCAATATACTAATGCTGATAATGTAAATAAATGGGTTTCATTAGGTGAATTTGAGGCTGTCGCACCATTTGGTATCGAAAGTCTACAAGTTATTGCTGGTGAGGATGATTTGGTTGATCGAGTCCCTAGCTATCAATTTGACCCAGAGAGTGAATATTATGTTGTTTCTAAAGACATCAAGCAGGGTGTAGTAAAAACTAGAGCATTAAAAAAGAAGAAAACCAAAAGCACAAATAAAAGCATTAAAACGGCCGAAGCAGTATTAATGTTCACTACTCAGCAGTAGTTAAAGAATTAGTAGGGGGCCGATTCGAACTGACGACCTTCGTGGGCTAATGAAGTGCTGAGCCCGGCGGTCTTTTTGTCTTTTACTTTTCTTTAGACGAAAAAAAAGACTAAGTAGAAACTACTTAGTCTTTTAATTTGGTAGCGGGGGCCAGATTCGAACTGACGACCTTCGGGTTATGAGCCCGACGAGCTACCAGACTGCTCCACCCCGCATCAAAACTGGTATTGGTTAAGGTTTGTCGCCTCAATCAATGTGGAGCGCATAGTACTGATCAAAGTTATGATCGTCAAGGTTAATCGGAATTCGTGTCTGTTATTTTCTTTTATAGTAGCAAGTGGGCGCGATTGGATGTTTTTTCGGCATCAAATTGTGGCCATAAGGTATTTAGTTTACTGGTACTTTCTTCTTTTGCTGCGAGCTCAATACTACTTAGTCTTTGTTCTTTGTTCTTTGTTCTTTGTTCTTTGTTCTTTGTTCTTTGTTCTTTGTTCTTTGTTAGAGAGGGGTAGCGAGGGCCAGATTCGAACTGACGACCTTCGTGGGCTAATGAAGAGCTGAGGCCGACGGTCTTTTTGTCTTTTACTTTTCTTCAGGCGAAAAAAAAGACTAAGCAGAAAACTACTTAGTCTTTTAATTTGGTAGCGGGGGCCAGATTCGAACTGACGACCTTCGTGGGCTAATGAAGAGCTGAGGCCGACGGTCTTTTTGTCTTTTACTTTTCTTCAGGCGAAAAAAAAAGACTAAGCAGAAAACTACTTAGTCTTTTAATTTGGTAGCGGGGGCCAGATTCGAACTGACGACCTTCGTGGGCTAATGAAG
>Ga0209290_1000524_pt1 | contig 26811 bp, 22 predicted proteins | sample EN1Hudsemesocosm_2_FD_184632 | JGI IMG/M metagenome (GOLD analysis project Ga0209290, IMG submission 184632) | Methane-oxidizing microbial communities from mesocosms in the Hudson Canyon - EN10B Hudson Canyon (SPAdes) (version 2) | ecosystem: Environmental > Aquatic > Marine > Cold seeps... | reverse complement strand
TTTGTTTGGGCTCAACCCATCGCTGTAGATTTGGCCACACCCATTGCTTCAGCAGAATCACTCACAGTGAAATCTTGATCAAGAACCAACTACGCAGATTCAAGCTTAAACTTAGGGTTAAGATTTGCTCTTCTTTCTTCGTCATTGTGTCACCTGTTTTACCTGCATCGCCACCTACCACAAAAATTTTTAGGTTTAAATGTTTCACCAAAAGTAAGTGCAATGTTGTAGACAATCGTTTCATCTAGCTGAGTACCTAGCTGCCCACGAATATCATAAGCTTTAAAGCACGTTAGTTTGTTTGGAATGTTTGATCCTTGACTTTGGGATGTTTGTGGCAATATACAGTAGCAAGTCTGAAGGGCTTGCTTCCCTCTATACCTTAAATGTCTTATAAATATTTTTCAAAACAACAATATGAAGACTGTGTAAATTAGTCACTGCCAAACAAGTCTCGCGTATACACTTTATTTGATACATCCTGAATATTATCAGACAGGCGGTTTGCCACAATCACATCTGAGGCCTTCTTAAATTCTTCTAAGTCTGCAATAACACGAGAATTAAAGAAGTCTTCTTCATGGTACGTAGGCTCATATATCACCACCTCAATACCTTTCGCTTTAATACGTTTCATGATGCCTTGAATTGCAGATGCCCTGAAGTTATCAGAGCCAGACTTCATCACCAAGCGATAAATACCCACCACTTTTGGCTGGCGTTTTATAATTGCATCCGCGATGAAGTCTTTACGTGTACTGTTTGAATCTACAATCGCACGTACTAAGTTATTGGGTACATCCTGAAAATTAGCCAAAAGCTGCTTAGTATCTTTTGGCAAACAATAACCGCCATAACCAAACGAAGGGTTATTGTAATGACCACCAATTCGAGGGTCTAAACTCACCCCATCAATAATTTGTTTAGTATCTAAACCATGCTCTTCAGCATAGCTATCTAGCTCATTAAAATAGGAAACACGCATCGCCAAGTAGGTATTAGAAAATAATTTTACCGCTTCTGCTTCCGTAGAATTGGTAAATAAAATATCAATATTTTCTTTGACCGCCCCCTGCGCTAATAAATTCGCAAAGGCCTCAGCTTTCGCAGAGCGTTCCCCGACGATAATACGGGAAGGATATAAATTATCGTGAAGCGCCTTACCTTCACGCAAAAATTCGGGTGAGAAAATGATGTTGTCAGTATTAAACTCTTCACGAACACGTTCCGTGAAACCCACTGGAACAGTTGATTTTACAACCATTATGGCTTGAGGGTTAATATCGAGCACATCCTTAATCACCGATTCAACAGTGCTGGTATTAAAGTAGTTCGTTTCAGTATCATAATCCGTCGGGGTCGCGATCACTACGAAGTCAGCGCCAGTATAGGCCTCCTCCATATCAAGCGAAGCCTTGAAATTGAGTTCTTTATTTTGTAAAAAATCTTCAATTTCAACATCAGCAATAGGAGACTTTTTGTCATTCAATAAAGCGACTTTGTTTTCATCGATATCCAAAGCGATAACTTCATTGTACTGTGCCAATAACATGGCATTTGAGAGGCCTACGTAGCCAGTTCCTGCTATTGCGATTTTCATTTGATTCCCTGATTTATGTAATTTATAACGTTGTAATACATTATAGGTAAAAATGGAGAGAGGTCTATCTAAAGAAAGAAAAGGAGTAAGAAAAAGGGCCGGTGACTAAAAAAGACAGTTTTTGCTATGTATGAAACGTCAGCAAAGCTTAGTGTAGCGCGTTCTCTGCCAACGGGGCGTTCTAGCCAAAAGAAAGCCTGCCACTTAAAAAATAAATCCCGGCAACAAAACAAATAACTTCTCTTTGTTACCGCCTTTTTTAGATTCAATGTGAAGCTTGTTGAAGAACATACCGCAAACACTCACAGACCTGATCCATTTGTTCAGCTGTTATAGTTGGGTGAACTTGGAACATCATACTTGTTTCTCCCAACTGTTTGGCTACAGGTAACGATTCTGCAGGTCTAAAGCCTGTGTTATCAAATGCTTTCTCTAAATAAACTTCTGAGCAGCTACCTTGCATAGCAGGTACACCTTTAGCATTTAAAGCTTCGATAATGCTGTCCCGACTACAGCCTTCATTTAAGTTTTCAAGCTCAATGAAGACATAGAATTTATAATTGGCATGCTGAATATAATCTGGTATTTTTGGTATACGAATACACTTAAACTCTCTGCAAACATGAACTAATTTTGCTGCATGTTCACCACGAATTTGAGTCCAATCTTTCATGCGTGTAATTTGGATGCGTCCTATGGCTGATTGCATTTCTGTTAAACGCCAATTAGTGCCAAAGGATTCATGTACCCATCTAAAGCCGGGAGGGTGATCTCGATAGTAAATAGCATCAAAGCTTTTGCCGTGATCTTTGAACGACCACATACGACTCCACAGTGCTTTATCATTAGTGGTGACCATACCACCCTCACCGCCAGTGGTCATGATCTTATCCTGACAAAAAGACCAGGCACCAATATGCCCAATACTACCGACTGAACACCCTTTATATTTCGAACCATGAGCTTGAGCACAATCTTCAATTACTTTTAAATCATGTATTTCTGCGAGCGCTATTATTTCATCCATCTCACAGGGCCAGCCAGCAAGATGCACACAGATAATAGCTTTAGTTGTATCGGTTATAACTGAGGCAATCGTCTCAGCAGTAATATTCTGAGTATCACGATCAACATCTGCAAAAATCGGTTTTGCACCGGCGTTAACGATAGAACTTATTGAAGCGATGAATGTTCGGGATGTAACGATCACCTCGTCACCCTCACCTATTTCCAAGGCGTTTAACGCCAAATCTATAGCTGTTGTACCGTTTGAAACGGCAATGGCATATTCAGAGTCAGTAAAAAGAGCGAACTCTTTTTCGAATTCTCGACCTTCTTGGCCAGTCCAATAGTTAACTTTATTAGAAAGAAGTATTTCTGAGGCGCGATTTGCTTCTTCTTCAGAGAAGGATGGCCAAGGATTTAGAGTGATAGGTTGAGACAAAGGATTACCTATTGAAAATTTGTGTATTAATATATGAGATTAGGATATAAACGTTAAACACTGAAATCTATTATATCCGCTTAGCTGGCACGCCAACAAGCGTACAGTTATTAGACGTGTTTTTTACCACTGCTGCTCCAGCCCCTACTATGACATTTTCGCCAATTGAAACTTGCTGCATCACACATGAACCAATACCAAGCCATGAAGCTCGGCCAACTATAACACCTCCGGCCAAATTAGCTCCTGGAGAGATATGTACACCATCACTTAGGTGGCAGTCATGATCAATAGTTGACCCTGTATTTACAATACAAGACTCACCAACATTACAAAATGGATTGATGATTGCACCAGCTAACACAACGGTACCACGTGAAATCTTTGAACTTGGACTAATGACTGCTGCAGGGTGAATAATTGAAACAATATTACAGCCTTGCTGTAGCAATTTTGATTGTTTTGATACCCTAACCTCATTGTTACCTATGGCAATCACAACACCTAAAAAAGCATTAGATTGATCGATTAAATCTTGCGTATTCCCAACTACAGGCCAAGACTCTAAATTTTGCAAGGAAGGGTAAGCATCATCAAAAAAAACTACACTGTCCCACTTTTTTGAAAGTAAAGCTGCTTCAGCAATAACTGCTCCATGGCCGCTAGCCCCTAAAATTGCTAAGTTATTCATTGATTTGAACCGGTGAATTTTGACATCGTCACTTCGCCATCTGCCGAAATCCCTTCTCTAACGAAGACTTTTTTAACGGTGAGGAGTAAGATTTTAATATCTAACCAAAAGCTTTGATTGTCGACATACCAAACATCTAATTTGAATTTCTCATCCCATGAAATGGCATTACGACCATTAACTTGAGCCCAACCGGTAATTCCTGGACGAACATTATGACGACGCGCTTGTTCCGTAGAATAAAACGGAAGATACTCTACCAATAAAGGCCGTGGACCAACCAAGCTCATATCACCCTTTAATACACACCATAAACCGGGTAATTCATCTAAACTTGAGTTTCGTAATTTTTCACCAAAGGGTGTTAAGCGATCGTTATCTGGTAGAGGTTTTCCATTACAATCAACAGCATCTTTCATGCTGCGAAATTTTGTCATTTCAAACACAATTCCTTGTAACCCTGGCCTTTTCTGTTTAAAAAGCACTGGATAGCCTAGATTAGTTTTGACTTTTTTATACAAATAAAACAAAAGAGGCCATAACAAAATTAATAACAATGCTGAAATAATGATATCAAATACACGTTTTATCATTTACAGCCCCTAATAATACTTTCTCAATGCGTGCAGCCATTATGTCTCGGGAAAAAACATTGTTAGCTAAGTAGTGGCATTTCTCTTTTGCATTACGATAATCATCATCTCTTCTAAAAAAATCAGACAATTCTTTTGCCGATTTTTCATGGTTACTAGGATCAAGTACCAAACCGCACTTATACTCTTCAATAAAATCTTTCTGCCAACCACCATAATTAATTGCTATTGGCGTAGATGAAGCTAGCGCATCAAATAGTTTATTCGCTGAGTTATGCCACATCTCTTCAATAGTTCCAAATAATGACAAGGACAAATCTGCTGCAGATAAAAGCTTTACAATTTCCGTTTTAGGAACAGGACTCAAGATATAAAGATTATCATCCATAACCCCCAATGACCGAGCCTTGTCAATGACATCATTTTTTTCCATCCCATCACCTATTGCGACAAAACAAATGGAGTCATCTATAGCTTTCATTCTCAAAGCAAGTTCTGGTAAATACCCTACATTATTGATCAGACCAAACGTACCGGTATAAACCACCAGCTTTCTAGATTTTAGGAAGGCCAAACTATCTTGCTTATATTTTCTGCCAATATCGGCATTCACATCAAATAATTCAGTATCACAACTATTTGTCGCAAGAATTACCTTATCATTCTCAATACCATGCTTTGTTATGCCATCACACATCCCTGGGGATAAACCGACTAAATAAGAAGAATGTCTATACGTATAGCTTTCAAGCCACTTCGCTAGTTTTATTACAATTGGGTTTTTGATAACCCCTGCTGCAATAGGTAACTCTGGCCACAAGTCTCGTATCTCAAAAACCATCGGTACTCGTTTGATTTTGGAATAAATCAAACTGGGTATTGCAATCGTTAAGGGTGTGCTAGTTGCAAAAATCACATCAGATCTTAAGCCAAGAACTTTCAAAGTAGATAAAAATGAAAATTGCAAAAACTTAAAAATTCTCTTAACAAAAGAATCTTTATTTGAGTAAGGTAAATGAAGAACATACAAATTAAAACCACTTATTGAAAGCTTATTCCAGCCCTTTTTCAAATTATAATTATTGGATAAATAAGCAGAGCTAGTTACAAAAGTTACTTCATGCCCTTTTAAGGTCAATCGCTTTGCCATTTCATAGGAACGAGTTCCAGCATTTGATTCTGGAGTAGCGAAATACTGGTGTAAATATAAAATTCTCATTAATCTACCGTTTAAGGGCTAACATCACCGGAAAATAAATAGGTATATTTGGTGCAGGGTTAATTTATCTAGTTACATATTCTTATTTAGCCCCTCAATTACTTCTTAGTTGCCATTGCAATAATTGTATCGTTTTTATCCAATTGACTTAACATTTGCGAATATGCAGAATCTAATTCCATCGTTCTCAAAAAATGCCACTTTTGATGTCCGCCGGGCTGATTTTGTGACAGCCAATGTAAGTGATTTGCTAAAGGGTAACGCTGATAACCTGTGACAACAATATCTTCGAAACCAGCTTCCTCTAGAAACAAAGTAAGACTTTGACGAGTATGCAAAATTAGATGTTCACTCCAAAACGTGAATTTTTTAAAGCTTTCATGCTCTAAAAACGAAATTAAAAAATCTTTTGCATGAGGAACTTCTATAACGATTGTTCCTTGACTTGCCATCTTCTGACAAATCAATTTCAAATCCTCAAGTGGGTTTGTAAAATGTTCAAACACATGAAAAAGTGTGACAACATCAAAGTTAGTTAGTGTTACGCCCTCAATACTTGGATAAACGTTATAGCCCAATTGTTTAAGGCTTTCTCTTGCTATTTTTTGCGGTTCAACTGCACATGTCTCTGATGCTAATGGTGATAGTTCATCAAGAATACCTCCAGAACCAGTTCCAATATCCAGCCATTTTCTGTTTGCTACAACATGTTGAAGGAGATTTTTTCTTCTCAATTTATCTTCATGTCCTACATTTACAGCATGCTTCCTATCCGTAGAAGACCAATACCTAAAACCTTCTTTTTCTTCATAATGAGACATATCCATATGATCTGATCGAGAAAGAAATATTACGCCTGATTTATTACATTTCATCACTGCGACATCATCTCTATCCCGTACTTGAGGATAATACTGTTCTATCGATGACTCTTCACATACCCCAAGATCAGTTAACTGCTCCTTAATTATTGACTGTACTACCATTTGCCGTTTCTCCAATTCATTTATCAAATAGTTTAGCTATAAAAAAAATCTCACATTAGCAATTATTCATTCCGAATCAGTTGCATACACATCAACTGTTTTCCTTGCTATATCGTTCCATGAGAATTTTTCGACAGAAAGCTTTCTAGATTCTAGTGCCATGTTAAAAACTGTATTTTCATTAGTCGACTCAAATAAACCTGTAATTCTTCCTGCCAACTCATCAGCATCACCTGGAGCAACCAAATACCCATTTTTTCCATCGAGAACGACATCACGCAACCCTCCTATGTCACTTGCAATAATAGGCAATCCTAAACTAAGAGCTAGCAATGCAGCACCACTCTGATCAATATCCAAATAAGGATAAACTGCGGCTGAAGCATAATGAAAAAATGATGAAATTTCAGAATCATCTATATATCGATCAACAAATGTAACACTATCTTTAATCCCTAAATTTGAAATTTGTGTATATAATTGAGTTTTATCAATATCAATTCGTCCAACAATAAGTAAATGAATACCTGGGTTTTTCAAAGTAGCTTTTGACAAAGCCGAAATTAACACATCTATTCCTTTATAAGGGCGAAGTATCCCAAAAGAGATGATTACATCTTTATTTTTTAAATATTCTAGCTCAGAAATGGGGTGAACAGCATATTGATTTAAATAGTTAAAATTACCATGTTTAATTAAATGAACTTTGCTTTCATTTACATCCATTTTTTTTACTAGAGTAGTTTTAGTCTTATCTGTATGAACAATAATATCGTCAACTAGATCATAAATTCTTTTATATAATTTTGCATAGCTAAGCTTAGTATCATGAGGTAAAGCGTTGTGAGCGGTGTAAACAACCTTAACCCGAGTATGATATTTGATCAATTTCAAAAATAATACATCTATAGCCGCTACAGGTAACCACTGAACATGTAAAACTTTTACAGAGGTCCGCTTAAGATACATAACTAGTTGAAACATGCCTAAAACATGCTCTACAATTTTAAATATACCCCTAAACCTAGAACGTTGATTCCGAAACAATTTGTTAGTAAGTCTATAATAAAATAGTTTTTCAACATATTTTTTATTTGGGATCTCTTCAGCATGCAAAAAATTGGTAGTTAATAATACAACCTCAACACCAAGATTTGCCAGTTCATTACACAAAGAATAGTTGTAAGCAGGAGTGTATTTGGATGGGTCTAATAAAGTCACTTTCACTATTGTACATACCTAATATTAAATTACCTAAAAATAAACACTTTTAATTTGCTTATTTCTGGAAACACCAATAGCCAAAAATAACCAGAAAAAAGGACCAAACAAATAGCCATGAGCAAACAATGAAGCTGTAAATATTAATAAATAACGTTTACTATATTGCTTTAGCTTTAAAATCGAAGCACTAAAGAATGCCAGTGCAACTAAACCACCTGTAGAAAAAATATAAGCTAAAACATTCCATGTTTTGAAGTTGTCAAATGGTACATCCCCTAACAATTTGACAATACTTTGAGATAAGAAAGCTTCATAATTCCCAATACCAATCCCAAATAAAAATTGCCACCACTCATCAAATGAAAGTACAACTAACCAGCTACCGATCAACCTGGCTGCAGACGAACTGTCTGTAAGGCTAAATGTTCTCTCAAGCCTCTCTAACACGCTCCCATCAACTAAAATATAAATTAGAATAATCAACATACAAACAACTATACCTAGCATTTTCTTAAAGCTAATACGGTCAAACATAAAAATAATTACAGTAATAAGCAATAAAGCAATACCCGATAGTGATTTAGATAAAACTATAGTTAAGAATAAAAAACCAAACAGCAATACCGTATTCATGCGAAGGCGCTCAGCATAAAACAATAAAAAGCCAATACTTAACGATATATATATACTGTAATGAGCTGGCTCACTAAATAAACCCCTTAATACAAACTGCCCTCTCCCTTTATATAAGTCAGCAACATCCGGGCTAGAAATAGAAAAGAGTAAAAGAAGATACTGGGTCAGCGCTATGACCCCATGAAGAAAGCAGGCTAGTGTAATCCACTTATAAACATAACCATTAGGTTTATCATTTATATAGTTAATTATAAGGCACGAGAAAACGAAGCTGAGAAGAAGATTGACAACAGACTTAACACCTTCGATTCCGTCGAACAACTCTGTACCTATTATGGTAAGAGTAATCACTTGTATACAGTAATAAAAACAAGCTAAACATAGCCATACTAAAATTTTAGGGAAATACAACATTCTTCTGAATAAATGCACCGGTAGACGATATAGACAGAAAGCAACCATTAATAATTGTGAAATATTTGTAGAAGAAAAAGCAGGAATACAAAAAAAAATTATTACCCCCCATAAAGAGTCTTCTACGAAAAAAGCAGAATTTGTTTTACGGCTAATCATTATTTAAAAGATTTTCTAAATCTTTCGAACACATTAGCAATGGTATACTGTATTCTTCCATAATTTTTTTTAAGTGTTCCCTCTGATATAACCAGGCTAATGACTGATCAAAACCAATATAGGCTGTTTTTAAACCTAGTTTTTTTGCTTCATAATTTAAAGTGCTAGTAGATGAAAAAAGCCAATCAAACGTTTTTAAGTATTCATAGAACCCATCAACATCATCCTTTGAGCAAAACATTGCTTCGTATTCTCCAGGCTTAAAATCTGCATTAAGCAACGATAAGTCAAAATAGATATTTTTCATTTCACTTAAACACTCATAACGTTCGATAGAATCGCTATGTATTAGCCTAATAGTTAATTTAAAATCTGTGCCAAACAAGCGTTCTAAAGTTCTATATAAAATTAATACAGATGAGGGTTCATTAGGAGATAAGTATGGATCTGTCGAGGCGTATAAAAACATTCTTGCCTTCGCCTCAATATTGTCTAAAGCAAAGTGTTCAAGATGTGACTTCCTCTCGATAATTTGACCATACATTTTCTTTGGAAAAAGTTCTTCTAACCCACATTTTACAATAGAGTCAAGAACGATTGTAATATCAGATGGAACAACAAATGGCCCCTTTAAATATGGCGTATCCAAATTACGACACACAGTCACAATTTTTTGAGTGGTAGAATCTACAAAATATTTTTGATATACATCTTTATTTATTAACGAGTTTGGCCTTCCGAATACGATATATTTATAAAGTTTTTTCTTCGTATCAACTCTATGGTTATTAATCTTGGAGGTACTTACTACTAAAAAGAAGAGTTTTCCAATTAAAACACCTGGAAATAGAATAACCTTTGTGACAATACGTTGAATGTCTGACGAAAGAATCGTACGAGCATATTTGAGCCCCCCTCCCCTTTCCTTTCTGAAGAAGCCTAATACAGCAAAAAAGCTTATAACTACTTTTTGAAAACAGGACTCCGACTTATAAGAAAGTGACAAGAAAAAAAGCTGAGTATAAATCCAAAAAAGTATTTTTTGCAAGAAAGCTGGCGTAGCTGGCCATTTATATTGAAAATCAAGACCAGGAAACTCTTCTGTTAGTCGCTGTCTCGTATCCATCGCTAAAGGAGGCATTAATACATCAACATTGTATTCAGCTAGTGTTTGTTTGAGTGTATATTGATTAAAGAAAATTTTGAACTCGTGGTGATCTTTTACAACTATTAAAACCCTAGGGTTACTTTTCTCATATTGATATGGCATCTTTTATCCTATATCCCTTGAATTCATCAGGGCAACCGCCAACGTCCAATCTTCCGCTGAGTCAATGTCAATACTTTCAAGCATACTCATTTCATATGGCAATATTCTCCCGCCAAAGATAAATTCATTTATTCTATCTCTACGAGTTATATATACAGCAGCTCCATTTCGAGCAAAGTAAGTTGCTTTATCCTGTCGCCTAAGCACCTCTTTATTTGTAGTTATATAGTTTTCTAAATAACCATCTCTCTCCTTCATTATAGATTCTGGAACCATGTTATGTGCAATTTTTACGACACTCACGAGGCTATCAACACTATCATCAGTATTGAATAGCTCCAATGCTTCATTGATATGGTCCGAAGTTCGAAAAGGAGACGTTGGCTGCAAGGTTACAATAGCACTATAAGCACTTGAGTTCTGTACACACGTTAATGCATGTAACAAAACTGGTAATGTCGGGGTGTCATCAGCTGCTAGCTCTCTTGGTCGAATTACCACCTCAACCCCATACCCCTTGGCAACTCTTGCTATATCACTTGAATCAGTTGAAACGATTACTTTATCTAAATCGGACCCCAACGACGCTTCAATTGTATACGCGATTAAAGGCTTACCTTTCAACTCTTTAATATTCTTCAATGGGATGCCTTTTGACCCACCTCGAGCTGGTATAATGCCAATGGATTTCATATCAATAATTTATAGTCTTTTGAATATCGGTATCAAAAGAAAGTAAGCAACCTGCTATCTTTTCTCCAGCATAACCATTCCCATAAATATCAGAAGATTGATAACGCCCATGTTCTAATTGCTTTAGTATTGAAGAAAGTATTTCATCGGAGCAATTATCTGCATTTATCACATTATCACCTTGCATACGCATCTTCTGACGAGAACCTATATTCACCACCGGCGTTCCAACAAATGCAGCATCTCTAAGACCTGAACTACTATTACCAACCAAGCATGAAGTCGTATTCAACAAATGTATATAAATATTTGTTGGCAAATTTTTAAATAAGTGAAGCCATTTAGGGTTGTGTTTTTCCCTAAAAGTTCTTATCGATTTAGATATATCATCACCGCCAGCATCAGCATTCGGCCATAAAAGGATCGTAGGCATTTCTAATTGGTGTAAAGCATAGAGCGTCTCTTCAAATTGTTTTCTAGCACTTTCAAACTCTGTGGTTACTGGATGCTGAGATACCACCAAATAAGGCTGATTTAAATCAAATTGAGCACCGACACCACCATAGCTCTCAAATAAGTTTTTTAAATATTCATTTGAGTCATGATTCTCGAGTTGCTCTCGAATCAAGTCAATGCGAGGACAGCCATAGTTATAAACATGGCCTTCATTTTCACCCATTTTTATAATTCGTTTTCTGGAGTCTTCGTTGGCAGGAAAGTGCACGTGCGCAAATTTAGTAATCGCATGCCGGATACTTTCATCAATCGTTCCAGTCACCTCTCCACCCATAGTATGCGCAATTTTGATATTTTGATACGCAGCGGCAATCACGACACTCATCATCTCAAAACGGTCACCAACAATCACAACAAAGTCTGGTTGTAAATCATCTAGAATTGAAGAGACTTCAATTATCCCTAAACCCGTAGATTTAGCCATCGTAACTGGATTTTCACCTTCAATTAAATTATAAAAACGGCCGTCAATAGTAAAGCCGTCCTCTATTAAAAGGTCTTCAACTTTTCCAAAACGTTCCAGTATCGCCGATGCCCCCACTACGGTTTTCAACACTAAGTCAGGGTGTGCCTTTACTGCTAACATTACCGATTTGATACTGCTATAATTAGCTCGACTACCCACAAACACTAATATTTTTTTATTGCTCACAATCATTCAGCTCTATTCTTGTATTCTGTTGAATTTTATTGATTACTTTTTTACCTACTATTTTTTTATATTCTCTAGCGGGTATACCAGTGCCAGGCTTCTTAAAAGAAAGGTCTTCCATTTTGATCGTAGCACCTACTTCAAGCTCGCATTTTGCAACTATACTCTTTTCAAACGTTTGTTTCATTCTTTGTAAGTCAGATGTTACAGACTCTTTAGTTATTTCGCTTTCTAGTGCAATATCAACATCTCTTATTGCCTCAACTAATTGTTTAAACTCTTCAGGCTCAGATGCAAATTGGGCATCACTACCATACATAGATTTCGATAGTGTAAAGTGTTTTTCGATTAACTTTGCCCCCATTACTACAGCCGCCACACTAACGCCTATGCCAGAAGTATGGTCTGAATAACCCGTTGTCAATTGGTATTTTTTACCCATATACTTCAACATATTCAAACCCGAATACTCAGGTGGGCAGGGGTATTTTGACGTACATTGTAAAAGAATGATTTCAGGGCAGCCGTTTTCCGTTAACGTTTGTATAGCGAGGTCAATCTCCTTCCAATTACTCATACCACTAGATAAAAGTACTTTTTTATTTGTTCTTCCTAAAACTTCAAGTAGAGGTATATTGCTAACTTCACCCGATGCTACTTTATAAAAAGGCACATCAATAGCTTCGAGTAACTCAATGGCCTCTATAGAGAATGGAGAAGAAATAAAGTCACAGCCAAGACTATTAGTATATTCTTTTAGTTTAAGGTGGTCAGATAAAGAGAAAGCAGTCCTTTCAAAATATTCTCTACGGGTTTCGTCTTTAAAGTAAGGTGGGTTTGGGGCGTCATCAAGGGATTCAGCTTCAAATATATGAGTTTGAAACTTCACACAATCAACACCTGTAGCAGCTGCCGCTTTTATAAATTGCTTAGCTAAACCTAGTGAACCTTCATGAGTATTTCCTATTTCTGCAATAATATAAGTAGTCATTAACGCCCTCTTAGAATATTTAATACAAACTTATAATTAATTAGCCCCTTTTTTATCATCACTGATATCAAAAAAAGTAAAGTCATAAAATAAATCAAATTCTGAGTTATAAAATCAAAACTATATCCAACAGAACTGCATATACAAATCAGCAAGATTATATAAAAATTCTCAGCAATAAAATGCACTTTATATTTGAGACTACAATATATTGAATAAAAAGTAGACATAAAGAATAAAGAAAAAGTAAATGCAAAAATTGCAACTTTGAAACCAAATACTTCTGAAAATGAAACTACAATCACTACATTAATAATACCAGCGATTGTAGTGATAACAGGGATCAAATGAGTTTTTTTATCGAAAAAGACCAAGGTCGTAGCAAAGCAGTACAGTAACCGAAATAGGTAAGCACCTAAAATTAGCGGAATATAGTCAATCACGTCATAGTACTCTTCTGGCAACCAATTTAACACAACTAATTTTATCAACAAAATAAATACAATATACATTACATAAAAGTAGAATATAAAATCTTCATATGTTTTTTTTATGTATAAAATGCCCCCCCCCCTTGATGCTCTTAGTTTTTTAAATGCACTAGGCTGCCACGCAGAATTAAAAGAGTTCACTACGATTTTTTTCAAGGTTGCAAGTTTAAATAAGACGGAAAATAATGCTACATCTGCCAAGGTAAGTTTGTTTGTTAAAATAATGACACTTGAAAAATTAAACAAATAACCTCCCATCTGATGAAAGATAAGAGGTAAAGAGTATTTGTACAATGAATTCAAATACTCACCGTCTACACAAATAACAAAGCAACCTTTAGCTTGAAGACAAACAATGATTAGGTTGACGCAAGAATAGAACAACAAAACAGTTATTACGGATAAAACTTGAGCATCATATAAAACGATATACACAAATATAGTCAATACCTGCAATAATGTAATAACTGCTACACGTTTGACAATACTACTACCTTTTTCTTGCACAACAAGTAGTGAATTAAATATCGAAACAAATACATTCACTAATGACAGCAGCAATATTGCTCTTAACTCATATCCAATGTCCAAAAACTTATTGTTAAATAAAATTCCACTTAGGAATTCTGCCATAAAAAATAGAACAAGGGTTATTACAATGGACGAAAGTATGCTTAAGGTGACAATCGTGCCTAAAACTCTTTTTTTCTTATGCTCTTCATCATATTCAAAATAGAACCTACCAATGGCTGAATGTAGCTGCAGTGAAATAAAAACGGACAAGAGTGGCGGAATAGCCATCAAAGCATTATATAACCCAAATTCTTCAACCGTGAAATTATCCGTATAGACTTTTAATAAAATAAACCCTGATAATTGTGGCAGTAAATTAATCAACAAAAATGAAGAAATATTCTTAAAATTATATATCATTTTGAATTAATTTTTTAAGGTTGATCATTCCCATACCAGGGTTTACTTCTATTAGTTTCGAATCAGAATTAGTTTTAGCTTTTAGTTGTTGATAGCATTCTTCATTAGCAATAATATCTCTGCATAATGCTATTAATGTAGGCACATCATCAAAAACTGATATCGATGAATATTCATCGTACATAGTATATTTAGCGTCGAAGCAATCAATTACCAAAGAAGGGATGCCAAAAATAGTAGCCGTCAAAACTGTCGTTGAGAAAGTTGATATATATAAATCAACATCCATTATTCCTACATCAGTTCTTTTTGAAGCAATATGACAATTAAATTTAGTTTCCAAATATTTATAGTTATCTCTATCCATTTTGGGATGCAAAAATACCACCACTCGAACATTCAGAAAAGTTAGTTCAAATAAAATAGCCTCAATTATGTTTATGTGCTCGTCCCAAGGTAAAATATTATGCTCAAACATCTGAGGAAGTGAGAATCCAACCACCTCTACTCTTTCTCTAGCGTTATTGAAATTTTGTGTGATTTTATACGAACCGGTAATTGCTATATTCTCTTTATTCACACCATGATCAATCATTTTTTTGGCCTGAGTATCATTATTCAAACACAATATGGCGTTATTATTAGCTCCCATCACCCATGGATTTTTAGAAAGTACACCAAAGAAAAAGAAGGTTAATATAATATCTATAGAGTAATATATTAATTCAACCCCCATTATTCTCTCAATAAATCGCGTTAAGAGCAGTTTTTCAATAAAGGTTGGCTTAAACGAATCATCTTTAGCAAACCTGGCTTTTAACATCGACTCCTTATCTGCAAAATTTGCTGTACTAGGAATAATCATTCTTATATTTTTCTTTTTACAAAAGAAGTAAAATGGCATAACAAACCCATCAGCATAACTTCTATCCGTTGCTATAATCGCTGTTATTTTTTTACTCGACAAGCTTTTACTAAAAAAACAATAACGCTTATAGAAACGTAGGACCTGTAGAGGAACTAATAATAATTTGGGATAATATTTTCGTTTCTTCTTTTGTGCCCCAACTTTACTAAGTTGCTTTTTTTTATACAAATAAACAAACTCCAGCCCACTTATACCCTCAAATTTTTTTTTTATTTCATCTGAAGATACAACAACAGTAGCCTCAAGCTGACACTCACGAATGATGTATGCAAATTCATTAGAACTCGTTATATTATCAGGATAAAAAACAAATCTATTCATATATTTATCGACTATGTTCTGTCACTCTTCGACATATCGCTATATACCGAGTATGTTAATTTGAAAGGTTCCACCTCATTTTTTGAGAGGCTGGTGAGAGTTTTTAGCAATACTATAAGAAGTTATTTCAAAACATACCAAAGCAACTATTTATAGGTTATTTAGATAGTGAATGTACTGAAATTTCAAACTCTACCCTTAATTTAGTAATTTTGCTGAATAAGAAATTCAGCAAAATTAAAATCAAGCTGACTATCAATATCAACTGACTTACAAGTGGACATAATGCCTGCTTTAATTTTATCTGAATAAAATCGACTTTTATGTTTAATCAAATAAGTCACTCTATATGCGTATATAGCTCCATTTAAACGATAAAATACAGGCAAATCTTGACTTCGTTTATTTACAAGGTCTGGTTTAATAAAATCACCCATTTTACGATCTTCAGCTAAAATATTGCTCCACATAGGACTATGTTCACATTCACAAACAGTTACTACACCCTCCACTGTTAGGTCATTAAATTCAATTAAGACACTATTTATGTCTTCAGCATCCCGCAGAGGCGACGTTGGCTGTAACAATACAAGTATATCATCAGGAGATAAATTTAATTCTTCGATTGCATGCATTATAACTTCATCTGTCGTACTTTTATCACGACCTAACGAACCAGGTCGCATAAAAGGTACCTCTGCACCAAATTCAGTCGAGACATTTTTTATATCCACGCTATCAGTACTAACTACAACTCTATCTATCGCAGGGCAATTTAAAGCTGCATCAATGGTCCAGGCAATTAAGGGTTTTCCTGAAAGAAGCAATAAATTCTTATTGATTAACCGTTTACTTCCCGCCCTAGCAGGTATCAAGGCAATAGTTTTATGGTTTTTAGGCTTCACTCAAAATTCCTTTCAAATCAATAAATGAATTTATAATATTAATAATATAATCACTTATATTTTTTATTTCGTTTTCACTTAAATAAACGGAAGTTGGCAAACTAATGCCGTTAAGCGCTATCTGCTCTGACAATCCATTCAGATGCCTTTCATATTGTTTGAATGGGGGCATAAGAGACATTGGATAAAACACGGGCCTAGAATCAATTCCGACTTTTGCAAGCTTATTGATTAAGTCATCCCTATTAAGCAAACAAGCCTTTTTTAGTTTTACAGTAAATAACCAATAACTAGATTCATACCCAGGCTCAATATTTTGAATCTCAAAATAATTTGATTTTAGTAAGTATTTTTCATACCACCCAAAGATCTGCTGCCTCTTTCGCCTAAAACTATCAAGTTGCTCGAATTGAGCACAGCCTACAGCAGCTTGAAGATTGGTTAAGCGATAATTAAACCCAACTACATCATGCCAATAACGTTTCCCTGGGGTCATCCCATGATCCCTAAGAATTTTAGCTCGGTTGTAAGCATCTTCATCTCTGAAAATAACGGCCCCCCCCTCCCCACAAGTTATGACTTTATTACCAAAAAATGAAAATGTTCCAACATTACCAAAAGTTCCAACATGCTTCCCATTAATCGAGGAGCCTAACGCCTCAGCACAATCCTCTACAACAACAAGTTGATGTTCATTTGCAACAGCCATAATTTCAGGCATATTACATGGGACACCATATATATGAACCGGCATTATTGCCTTTGTTCGAGAAGTTACACTCTCTTTCAGAAGCTTAATTGATAAATTCCATGTATTTTCTTCGACATCAAGAATAACGGGGATTGCACCAGCAAGCACAATAGCATTTAGTGTGGCAGCAAAGGTTATATCCGGTACTATCACCTCATCACCTGAGCCGATGCCTAGGCTAACTAAAGCTAAATGCAAAGCAACAGTTCCATTGCTAACAGCTAATGCATAATTACTATTAGTGAAGCTTTTGATTACCCCCTCAAACTCTTGAACATATTTACCTTGCGAAGATATCCAGTTAGTTTTAATACATTCGGTAACATACTCAAGCTCATTGCCCCCTAACAAAGGTTCTAAAACTGGAATACGATTTAGGCGCTGATTTGTTGAAAAATCAACAATATTGCCGTTTTCATCGAGTAACGGAATTATCTTTATTCTATCACTCAGTATTGACTGAACTTGCTCAATAGTTGCTGTATGTTTCAGATGTTGAAAATTTTTATTATAAATATCAATAAGAGAGTCATTGATAGTTTTACCTGAAAGGATTGATCGCCTAATATCCCCATCACTAATAACGCCAAGTAATTTCATGTTATCAACAACAAACAATAACCCTTGCCCGTTTTTATCTATTTTAACCAACGCTTCACTTAGTATAGCTTTATAATCAATGCATAAATCATCTAATGTAATCATGAACACCTCAAAATATCTGATAGTAAAGTATACTGTCGCTCTAGTATTTCAATATCCGACACATAAATTTCTAAAGAATAATATGTTAAATCCTTTCTAATATGGTCAATAAACCACGATTCTCTTGAAAAAGGTTCATTACTATCTTCCAACCCGTTATTATCACTAATATGGTAGCCCGAAGTAATATCTCTAAAGTCCATAAGGTATTTCACGGGGTCAAAATCTAAACTGTTTGCAGAAACTTTAAGATGGGCAACATCGATTAGTAGCTTTACATTCTCAGGCATTTGTTCAAATATATGAGCTGTTTCACTAGGGTCAGTCATCAAGAGAGGGTTACAACCAAAGGACTTCAAATTTGCGTTTGAAAGCACATTATTCTCAATTAAAAGTGTCACATTAAGCTCAGACGCAAACTCTGCTAACACGTTTACATTTTTAACAAATTGCTTTAACCCTTCAATACGACAATTTAATTTCTTAGCTTGTATTTTCTTGCCCAACTCTGTCACCTCTGGATCCAGCAGATAACCGGCATGAAAGCTATAGAATTTACAATCATACTTTCCTGATAATGCAATTGCTTTTTTAGCATGCTCCATACTTTTACGTAGGATATCAGCATCAAAGCTTGCAAGATTGAATACAAACGGCTCTTCTGGTACGGGGAAGTAATTATGCAGCGCGATACTAAACCGCTCTGATACAGTTTTTAAATCGTCATCAAGTGAGGGCGTGTACTTTCCAGCAGAAAGCTCAAAACCTTTAATTATACGGGGTTCAAAAACCTTTGTAGTTTGTAAAAATGTTTTTTCTGCGAACCCACCTGTAGATAAATATATCATTTACTTTTCCTCCTAGCTGGAACCCCTAAAACAGTGACATGCTCGATATTAATATCTTCAGCAACCACAGAACCAGCACCAATAGTAGAGTGATTTTCGATGAAAACACCAGGTAATACAGTAGAACCTGCACCCAAGAATATGGAGTTTGCTAGATTAGCATTACCACAAAGAACAGCTCCAGGGCCTAAGTGATTACTGCTACCTATAACACAATGATGTTCAACAACTACAGAGGTATTGATTAAATTATTATTTTCAATAATAGTCTGCGAATTAACAACAGCATTGTGTGCAATTAGATTCCCCTGTCCCATATGAACATTATGATCAACAACTGCATAGCGGGATACAACATTTGGTAATACAAACTTAAGATCTGTTAATTTTTGATAAATAAGTCTCCTAAGTTTGTTATCCCCAACTGCAACTACGCAATCTAAGTGTGCAAATTTCCTCGGTGTGATAAGGAGATCGCTTAAACAAGAAATCACCTTATAACCACTTTTGACTTCATTACCATCAAAATTATCAGCAGTATCAACTAAGCCTAATATTTCATATTCGACGTTTGAATTTTCAATAATTGATATTACTGAAGCAGAGTGTGCACCACAGCCAATAACAATACACTGTCTAGGCAAGTCTAAAATCCCCAACTTTAAGCATATCTCCAGACACCAGATCGGTTGCGGCAATACATTGCAAAATAACAGGTAGCTCGGATTCGTAAATTCCAGTACCAGGCCTTTTCGTTACAAACATGGCCCTAGTTAAGGGCTCTCCTTTTTTAATATCATCTGTAATAAATAGACTCTTACGAGATACTTCGCGCATTTGCATTTCTTCTTCCTGAACAAGTTTAGTTGCTGAACCTAGTGAGATCTCAGTCTCACGTATTGCTCTCACGAGTACTGCAAATTCTTTTGGATCACTTGAAGCCTTGTGATCAGGCCCTTCCATTAATTTATCCAAGGTAAAGTGTTTTTCTATAATAGATGCGCCTAACGCCAAAGCAGCTATAGCTGGGTATTGCCCCAAAGCATGATCAGAATAACCAACATCACAATTAAAAGTAGAACGAAGAGTCTTAATTACGTTCAAATTCAAGCTTTCGATAGCACAAGGGTAATTAGACACACAATGCAAAAGAGATAATGTGCACCTCCTATCACGATAGATATTCACTACCTGTTCAATTTCACCTAAAGTGGCCATACCGGTTGAAACAATGGCAGCCTCGGCATTTGCAGCAATATACTCATGAAGCGAAAGGTCAACAATATCGGCCGACGCTGTTTTAAATATTCTGACACCAATGGAAACCAAAAACGCTGCACTTTCTATGTCATAAGGAGTAGAAATAAAATCTAACCCTATACTTTTACAGTATTCAAAAACGGGGATATGGTCAGCATAAGAAAACTCTAAAGACTTAATCATTTCATAATGAGTTTCCTCTTTAGCAGTTGTCTTTTCCTGATACTTAACCTTAGGAGTGGCTTTACTGACCAGCTTTTCTGCAGTGAAAGTTTGAAATTTAGCAGCGTCTGCACCCGTGGCTTTCGCAGCATCAATCATCTTTTTTGCCAGCTCTACAGAGCCTGAGTGATTAACGCCAATTTCCGCAATAATATAACAACTCATAACAAACCTATCTTAACGTCCACAGCAGTTGTCTTAATTTCCCACAAACCATTGATGATCCATGAATGTCTATGCAACCACTTATTTATCAATAAACAACCTAATCAAGTATCTTTTCATACCCAGCAACAAAAACATGCTTACTATTATTTAGTCCTCGCCAATCATTACAACATCAAAACCATGATCTTTTAGAATCGCATGCTGCTTTGCTTTCTTAAGATCATTCTCAACCATTTCACCACACATTTCCTCAACTGTTATTTGAGGAACCCAGCCAAGCTTTTCTTTTGCTTTCGTCGGGTCCCCCAGTAGAGTTTCTACTTCCGCAGGTCGAAAGTAACAAGGATCAACCTTAACAATAACATCACCTACCTTTAACGCCGGCGCATTGTCGCCAGCAATCGATTTAACCGAGGCAACCTCGTCTAAGCCTTTTCCAGTGAATTCAAGCTCTATACCGACTTCTTTAGCTGAAAGATTTACAAATTCACGAACACTAATTTGTTTGCCTGTTGCAATAACAAAATCATCAGCGCTATCTTGCTGCAACATCATCCACTGCATACGAACATAATCCTTCGCATGGCCCCAATCACGTAATGCATCCATGTTACCAAGATACAAACAAGACTCTAAACCTTGAGCAATATTTGCTATTGCGCGAGTAATCTTTCGAGTTACAAAAGTTTCTCCACGACGAGGGGATTCATGATTAAACAAAATACCATTACATGCATACATCCCGTAAGATTCACGATAGTTAACTACTATCCAGTAAGCATACATTTTCGCTACAGCATAGGGTGAACGAGGATGAAACGGTGTTGTCTCTTTCTGAGGAGTTTCTTGCACTGCACCATAGAGCTCGGAAGTAGATGCTTGGTAAAATTTAGTTTTCTTATCCATACCTAAAAAGCGAATTGCTTCTAATATACGCAATGCCCCCACTGCATCCACATCAGCAGTATATTCTGGGCATTCAAATGAAACAGCTACATGAGATTGTGCTCCTAAGTTGTACACTTCATCTGGCTGCACACTCTTTATAATGCGAGTTAGGTTTGACGAGTCAGTTAAATCACCATAGTGTAAAAAAAACTTTTTATTTTTCTCATGTTTATCTTGATATATATGATCTACCCGCTCAGTATTTAGTGATGAAGCTCGCCGCTTAATACCATGAACTTCGTAACCCTTTTCTAAAAGAAACTCTGCTAAATATGAACCATCTTGACCTGTAACACCCGTAATTAGTGCAACTTTATGTTTTGACATTATTCATCCTATATTTATTATATTATTTTGGGCTACTTTGCTCTCCCCCAAGTAAGTGCATTTGAGGCATTCCAAAGCTAGCTAACGACATACTTATTTTTGAGTGTAGCTAGATGCATAATTCAAACCACGTAAAAAAATCAATCACTATGCTAGAATAATTTCGATAATTAATCATTTGCCCGGTCCTCCGTATTGCTGGACCACTTTTCAATATACCCATTGTGAATATTTTATCCAACCATCCCATTACTCTCGTACATATTTCACCTGTGTGAAAAATATCAGTAGTGATTCCGCCGTTCATAAGAAACAAACGTTAACTATCTCCAATAGCAAAAAGGCTATTCCGATATTAAAGTATCAATATATACGCCACTTAGCCTAAGGCAATTTGTATTTGTATTTGTATTTGTATTTGTATTTGTAGAGCGCAACACCTAATGCACTTAATTCAAAAATATATTGCGCACGGTAAATACAAAAACATTACAATATATTTAAACCAATAAATTCTATTTAGGTGACCTATATCTATTTTTTAGGATTTCCATTAAAGATAAAATATCGAAACAACACGACCACTACCGAAAGCATACAACCCAGAATCACACCCAATACGGCAATCAAAGCCCTTTGGGGTTTAGATTTTTCTTCAGCCACTTTGGCTGGACTCAGAGTTTTAAATACATATTCATCACTAACTTCAGCAAGCATCAAGGTTTTAGTTTGCTCTTCAATCAGCTGATAAAATATTGTACGCATTTCAGCAATATTAGTTTTGCTAATTTGCCCTTTTAAGTACTCAATACTATTTAAAGCTTCTTCCCTGTCTTGCAACTGCATATGCTGATTAATAGCTACAACCAACAAATCTACCCATTGCTTAGCTACAAATGGTGAATAATGCTCAACACCTAAATTGATCAAACCGGTTTTGCTGTCTTGAGTTATACTGATCCGATTCTTAATTTTTTTAAAGAGTTTCCAACTACTTGGTTTTGCACTTTCAGTTTGAAAAGATTCTTGCACTTTTTTCCAGGTTTTACTTTCTAAATTATATACTGCTTCATCTAACAGCAAGTTATTTGTATTCTTACTCCAGCCATTTGCTGCAAAGACTTCTACTTCTAACTCATGGTTCTTTATGAAAGCCTCTAAAAACCCCCAAGTTTTCATTAATTCAATTGCAATAGTCGTTTTATCACTACCTTTTCCGCCACCTAAGTTAACTCCAGCAAGAGATGCCAAGCCACCAAACTGACCAGCCAATTTTGAAAGAGATGACGAGCTAGAACTAGACGCAGGCGCCAAAATAGCAGTAGATTGATATTCATCTGGTACCGATAGTGCGTAAAAAACAGAGACAACTGCAAACAAAGCGGTAATACAAATAATCAACCATTTGTCTTTCCAGAATGCTGCGGCTAATTCTCTTAAATCTATCTCATCCTCTTGATGAATATAAGATTGCTCTACGACTGCAGGAGGTTTTACTATTTCTGATTTTGACACGAGCTTAGGTTCTCTGTTTTCTTAAGTCATATTTGTCGAATTGAAACCCGACATATAAGTGATGCATAATATTCTTTATAAACTACCTACTACCTTTACAAACTACCCACAGCGGCAGCACCTAACGCAATCTGATAAAAGATCTGACTTATATCGCGCCATAATACAATCTGGTCCAGCTTATCCGCATCAAGTGGTACTACAACCGTATCGCCAGGCGCTACTTGATAGTCATTACTGGCAAACCAGCTAGAGCCTTCAGGCATTTTTACGGCCCCATTCGCTTTAATAATATAAACACGACCTTCATCGGCCTTATCTGTTGTACCACCGCTTCGTTGTATATAGTCCCAATATTCAAGCTCACTTTCATAAACGTGTGAAATAGGTATCTGTACTTCGCCTATAATGGTTACGGAGTTCTTTTTTGTAGGTACAACAAGCGCATCTCCAGACCGTAGAGGAATAGAGTAACCTAGGTTCTTTGTAAGTACTTTTTCTAGATCAATAACTAATCTACCTGTTGCCGCCGTACCTTCAAGTTTAGAAAGCAGTTTTTGTGCTTCCGCTACATCACCTGAACTTTTACTTTCATTATTCTGATTTGCCGCTACTAACTCTGCTTTAGCGATATCTTCAGCTAAGCGATCTTGCATTTCTTTTAGCTGATCGGTTTGTTGTTTTTTCAAATCTACGCGTGTAAAGATTGCGCCTGGCGCATAGGCAAACTCTGTTAGCCCACCAGCTCGTTCTAGTAAGCTAGCCAAGGTATCTTTCTTGTAAATTGGATAGGTACCTGGAAATTTAATTTCTCCACTCAGGGTAACTTGTTCTGATTCTGACCAATTTGGTTTTGTTTTTATTTGCAGCCTATCTCGAGATTCTAATATATAACCTAAAGAGTCACTTTTAGAAAGATTTAAATCGACCCGTGAATCAACCCGTAACTGCTGCTCATTAAATTTAGACCGGCTCAATTCGGCACGAAGTTGAAAGGCTTTTTCAGTTAAGCCACCAGCAGCTTTAATAAGATCTTTAGCCTGCATCCCGTCAACTAGTGGATATACACCTGGATAACGCACATTCCCACTCACACTTACTTCAGCAGAAACACTTGAAATACTAGTTTGAGAGCGAAGCTCTGATACGATATTTTCAATCACATTTTTTCGTTTAAACTGGTGCACGCCAAACAATATAACCTCGTCTTGATCCTGAAGATGAACATTTCCCTTAGATTTTGGATTCTCAACAATTTCAGATAATGAGAAAGATAAAAGCGTTATATCACCATTAAACTTTAAATAACGCTTTATTAAACCGTACTGCATATCGGTATTGGCCGTTAATCCTGCTTTTTCAATCGCATCATAAAGCCTGCCGCCTTCTTTCCAATGCTGCATACCAGGCCTTAGCACTTCACCATATAGTGTTACAATATTTTGTAATACACCCAATGTTGCAGGTATATAAACATTATCGCCATTTCTCAACATAAAGGATGTATTCAACTTACTTAAATCTGCGTCTAACAGTAATTTCTTATCATCCTGGCCAATCCTTTGTACTTTCGAAAGTTTTGGATGAGAAGTTGAAAGAAGACCACCTGCAAGCTGGATTAATCCTTCTGCTGTATCGTTTTTATTAATTTCATAAATAGCCGGACGCCTTACTTCACCACGAATACTTACGGTTAAGCCTACGGGAGGAATAAAGACCACGTCGCCTGATTTTAATTGTGCGTCATTTGCCGTATCACCTTTTAGAAGCAAGTCGTATAGATCAAGTGTTTGAACTAACTTGCCACGACGTTTCAATTGAACAGTACGTAACGATCCATTAGTGGTGACTCCGCCACTCAACACTAATGCATTGGTAATAGTTGAAAGTGAGCTAACGACATAAGAGCCTGGCTGGTAAGCTTCACCCAATACAAATACCCGAATGGAACGTAGCTGCCCCATTGAAACACTAACTTTTACACCAATCATTTTTTGATCAATGGTTTTAATTAAGGTTTGTTTCGCTTCAGAAAAATTCAAGCCCGCTAGCGATAAAGGCCCTAGATTAGGCAAATAGACCATACCTTCTTGGTCAACAGCCAGCTCGTAAGACTGGCTCTCTTTTCCGTACAAGTTAACTTTTAGAGAGTCGCCAGGGCCAAGCACATAGTCAGATGAAACAGGAATATCATTTATAGGAGTGAATGAGGTTGGCTTACCTGCAAATAAGTCGTAGCCGAAAGCCTTAAGCACTACTTCTTTTGTGCTGCCACTTTCCTTTTGCACATTTTGAAATGAAACCGCTTGAGGAACGTCTCTTGATGCTACTGTCGTTTTTTGTTCCACTACTTGTGCTTGTCTTGTAGCAGCCTGCGGAACAGCGACGCCAAACTGTTGTGCCAAACGTGACTGCTCAGCCGGAGACATACGCTTAAACTGCTCCATTTGCTGAGGGCTTGGCTGAATAGAAAACACTGAAAAACTAAGTAGGGATAATGTTACCAGTAGAAAACAGCGTGCAAAATTTTGGATTGCACGAAAAAACTGCGAATAGAACATTCCTGATTCCATTTAAAAATTAATTATGTAATTTGTTACTATGAAAGGAGCTAAGCAAACAATTTAACACTCCTCTTAACAAGGCGCGTAACTTAACATTTATTTACATTTGTAGCCAGTAGGTTTTGGGCTGTAATTCGGTCTATTTTGCATTATTAAGGGATAAATGCTTTGGACCGTTAAGGACGCTTTAACCACCGAGGGCACCGAGACGCTTCGCTGCACTGAGAAAAAACTAAAGACTTAAGCAAGGTAGCTTTTTAATTCCCTTCTCGTTGCAGGGAGTAGCACCTCCGTGCACTCGGTGGCGGGCCTTCTTTTTGCTTTAAGACCCATTTAACCACAAAGAACACCGGGACGCTGCGCTGCACAGAGGAAAAAACCTTAAGGCCCCTCTCGGTGAAGTGCCCAGCACCTCTGTGTACTCGGTGGTGAATATTTCTTTTCGCTTTAAGACACAATTAACCACAAAGATCACTGAGACGCTGCGCTGCAAGACCTAAACTGGGGGCTTTTGCTAAAGCCCTTCTTAGTGATGTGCGTAGCACCTCTGCGCGCTCCGTGGTGATTCTTCTTTTCGTTTTAACCCTATGAAGTTGCAATACTTAAGTTTTTCTTTATGCTGGAAGCTCGTATTTAGTCGAACGTAGTGCCTATATATATTTATGAATAATTCCGACCTAATAGCGTTCATCAAAAAGCACCTCCCAAGAGTGAGACTCATTTATCTTTTTGGCTCTCGCGCAAAAGGTGAAGCTCGTACTGACAGTGACTGGGATATCGCACTGATGAATGAGTGTAAAATTCCTGCTATAGATTTGTGGGAGCTCAAAGAATTAA
>Ga0209290_1000521_pt1 | contig 26913 bp, 23 predicted proteins | sample EN1Hudsemesocosm_2_FD_184632 | JGI IMG/M metagenome (GOLD analysis project Ga0209290, IMG submission 184632) | Methane-oxidizing microbial communities from mesocosms in the Hudson Canyon - EN10B Hudson Canyon (SPAdes) (version 2) | ecosystem: Environmental > Aquatic > Marine > Cold seeps... | reverse complement strand
ATGCTTTTTAATGCAGGCCTGTTTATCTTGCTGACTCGTATACGAGCTAGAAACACAGATCCGAATTTACACGCACCAGCATCAGTAGTTCCACCTAGTTGAGCTGGAACCAATTTCTCCCTCATGATTATCTAGTCTCACGACGAGTTCTGCCGCAAGCTACCCAAAATGTCATGTAAAGATTGTTTCAACTGGGGCAAGTCATTTTATGCTCTGGAAGCAGGTGACTTAAGCGAAAGGGCTCTGACCCCGAATGGTACTTCAAGCCCTAATAACGAATGAGTGCCAAAGCTGACTTTGCGAGTGAAAATTATCATGTCAATTTTACCAACTTTTCGGCCAGTTTCACTGATGATTGGGATGGCATCTATGGTACAGATACTGGTCATTTCAGACCGGCCAAATGTAAAATTTATCACTAAAGTCTCTTAAGTTTCATCTGACCCCAGTTCTTGCTATCTAGTTATCGTTTTACACTAAACCCAAACTATTCAATGCCAAAGTTTATTATTTAAACGTTGAACTCAGAGCCTTTGTTTTGGTAGCGAACACCAACCCTAAGCGTGACTCCTGCAACCACAATAGGCTGATCAGGCTTCCTGGAGCATTAGAAATATCACTTCGGGTGACAAAACCTTTGAGAGTCAGGTTTTCACCCTTCACGCCAGAAAACATAATTTCAAGCTCTGAGCCATTTCCAGACTCACTAGTATTGCCAACACGACAAGAAGTACTTGAAACTGATTCAAAGGATTCCTGGCTTACATCGCTCAAGGTGTTGCTATCAATACTGTGGTCAAGTGCCAAAGTACTCAGACTCAATGATGCAGTACACGCAACTCCTGTCCCATCTATCATTAATACCGACTCATTCAAATTAACAAGGCTATTCGTTGTGGTATCCAAGCCCATATAATTACCTTGTAGGTAGTACTTATTGCTATTAAAAACTGGCGTCTCAATTGAAGATGCAAGTTCTGTGGCAACAGTAAGTCCTCGACCTCTGCTCAGGGTGTCAAGAACAAAGGCAAGGTGACGACCGTCTTGTGTCGCATGACCTTGAGGCGCTCTGGCACCTTCATCCAAAACAACTAGCCCACGGTTTTCTGATTCGTTGCTACCTGTTGCCGTTTCTAATGTAGAGTAATTTCGGTTACCCTGGCTTATTTCAGTTGATGGGCTTGTGATAGTAACAGCATTATCAGCACCTCTTTTAATCGTATGCGCATCAAACTGCTCACTTGGCTGTGTCACTAGAAACACACCTTCCGAGGCCTGCCATTTCTCCGTTTCTGCATATAGGGTAATGACGTCACTTTCACTGTTTAGTTTTGCTGAATAAGAAATAACACCATATGTTTTACCAACGATATTATCCCGACTAAACGTATTGTCAGTTTCTAAACCGTGTAATTCCCAGGAGAACAAATTGGCTAGTTCTTCTATAGCGCCTCGACTGTATGGTAGATTCTCACCTATGAGATTATATGATGAGGCTTCACTGTAGTTTGCAGACACCAGCCAGGTTGGTGATAGGCCATAGTCTGGTTCTTCTACATTCGTTGCCTCTAAGGAGTAAGGAAGCTCGTACTCACTGGCATCATATACTTCACTAAACATAGGGCTATAATCCCAAACTAAGGTTTCAGTTTGTGCGTCTGACGAAAGTTTGCTCTGTAATATGGAACGAAAATCCAGAATACTACCTTCCGTACTCAAACGCGTATCAGAGAGATAGCTGCTAATAAAATACAGGTAATCAAAGTAATCGAATGAAGGTAAACTACCGTCTTCAAATGTGAGTGATGTTCGGCTGTAGGGAAATTCAAATAGGGTTGACTCGTAGCGAGTATCAAACAAGAATGTCGTCCGAGCATAGTGTGGATAAATGGGCATTAAATTAGAGTCTAAGTCGCCGCTCACCACCTGCGATGAGGAAGCAGAAAAACGAACCCTTGAACCCGCTTCTTCAGGTCTAACATTGCTGAGTGATAGACTCGCCCATAAGCTATTGTATTTACGACTATTGGATAGTCGGCTAAATATTGAGCCATCAGTAATCTGTAAAGCGCGCGGAGTACCTTGTGCAATTGGCGCTTCCTCTCGCACTAATTCATCAACAGCTCTTTTTACATGCGCTTTAAAATCTGCATGTGTATCCAGAATATCCAAAGCTGCTTGTAAATTTTCACTTTCAGATAGATCAATATCGTAATCTTGTAACACTTTATTATATTGTTCGAGCTGAAGCGCTTTAGCTCGATGCTGTGTTGAACATTCAACTATAATTGCAGGACAAGGAAGCATAACATCGAGCTGTGCTTCGGTTGTGAAACGACTAAACAACTCACTAAGTAAGTAATGACTCCGAGTTCCAACAGAAATCGACTCGCCTGTATATGTGCTAGCTAGCGGGCCATAAACAATATCATCATTACTGTGAGTAACTTGGACCACAATGTTTAGTTGCTCTTCAATTGTCTCATCAAATTCCAGACTAAATTGACCTTGTGGAGTTCTACTCACCTGATAATCAGGCATATCTCCATTATCTAAAGTCTCAAGAAAATTTTGATTGAGACTAACGATACGGATACTGCTTTCACTCAGCGAGCCTGAATTTTCTATATCTAATAAGACTGCTTCACGAACAGTAAAAACAGGGCCTGTTCCAGTACCTGTTTCGCCATCATCAATAATTGTTGTTTCATCAGGGTCAAACGGATCTAGGTCAATATTGTCATCAACGCCATCGTTATCATCGTCTTCATCGGCTATATTCCCCACTCCGTCATTGTCAAAGTCAAGGTATTCACCGGCATCTTCTGGAAAGGCATCATAATCGTCAGGTATTAAATCATCATCTATATCACTCAACCCCAGTAACTGTAAGCTTTGAGTGAAGTGGTTTACCGCAGAAGAAATATCAACCAGGTTTCTTGAATCCCCTACACTGTCACTGATGTAATCAGCCACTACTGAATCAAAGTCATCTGCCTCAAAATCCAGAGTTAACGCCTCTGCCATTTGGTGGGCAGACTCTAGTATTTGAATACCATTACCGGGGTTGTCATCAGAATCAAGGCTTTGAAGTAATCTCAGAATATTCTGCAAACGAGCAGAATTCATATCAGCAGTACCGGCTAAATCAATGGGTGTCACAATCGCTTTAGCATTCATTTCTAAAAATTGAATATCGCCAATATGGAAGGTAATTGTTTCTCCTTCAAGATAACTAAATTCACCCAGCGAATTCGTGAACCCTTGTTGAGAGGGGGTTTGATATCGGATGTTACTAACAGGACTATCTACGAGTGTCCCTGTAAGAGTGGTACTACCAGGATCAGTTTCACCGCCACCTCCACCGCTGCCACAGGCAGTTAAAAACAAAGTTAAAATTAAGGTAAAAGAATAAGAGAGAAAGTGCACTGTAGTACCTCTTTGATCGGTGATGCGTCATTTAGCAATGCATGGAATTTTATCAGTAATGCGACCTGCATCGAATATCACTACTACCTATGGCATCACTAAACCTCACAGTTTGTGAGGTGGTTCTCATCCAGAAATATGTAAAACCGCAACCTTCAATTAACCTGAGATTTAAAATATATTCTTTTAAGCAGTTTTTACCAATTTACCACATTGAGTAGACCGACTGGTGCTCGCCTCTTGGTGCCAATTGAAGACATCAGGTGATTAGGTTTCTGACGTTTTAAAGACAGCTTATCGAGCTAAATTTTCTTAAGAAATAGCTTCTGGTTAGTAGCCAGAAGCAGACATCATTTTATCGATGCCTGTCCTTACTTTCTTTAAAGTACGTATGTTTTGACTGTTGACTAAATAAATCAACAAGATTGAAAAGCCCCAATAGATATGAAATAACCATTAAGGGCTGAAATCAGGCGTCTTTATTTTAAGGCGTATATAGTTCTGCCTGACAAACTATTCAAACATCCTATTCGCTTATAGATTCAAACAGGTGATCGAAATACCACCCCTCTATTTCACCAGGTCTTGACGGCCAAATAATCAATGACTCGTCATTGCTATGAGCAATCTTAGCTTGCCCTGGTACTGTTGCACGATTCGGTGAGGCATTGCCATAAATATCACCAATTGCAAACGGGTCACTAATATTATCCAAATCAAGATCTGTAGCGACCATCCAAACGCCACTCTCAGAAGTACAGCACGTCGAAGTCCAGGCAAAGTAAACTAGGTTATTTTTCATACTCATATCTAAGAATTTTTTGGCGATGTCATTTGTCGAATATGGGTTATCTACCGAACCAACAAGCTCTATACCAGACGATTCAGCATCGCCATCGACAAGCAGACCATCCAATGTAATTCGCTTTGCTTTTAGAGTATGAGTATTCGGTGTTCCAGCTTCCTCCTTCTCATCACCTTCTATCCACCCAACGATATAATGCGAGCTAACAAACTCAACGTCTACATACCTAGGGTAAAGTTCTCCAGGGTCAATTCGAATAGGGAACTGAGAAGCGATATTTTTTCCACTCTCATCTAACAATACTCCGTCAATATGCATCGGATCGGCTACACCTAAAGAGTCATAATAGGGACTTAAAACTAATAAGTAATTTTGACCACTATATGCGACTTTCGGAATAAAATAATCATGATCTGTCCCGATATATGCCCCCCTAGAATGGGAAATACGACTAGGGCTTGTAATGGCACCGTCACGACTAATAATCGCGCTATAGGGACTGCCAAAATACGTTGACCAGACAATAAGAGTACTTTGTCCATTATTAGCCATGGATATTCCGAAGGCACTTTGTGTAGGATCTTCCAGCACATTTATTGGCGTATCGTCTAATACGACTCCATTTGAAGAAATTCTTTTGGCGAACAATCGAAACTTACCATCTTGCTGCGTGATATAGGCAACTAAATAGTTTTGCCCGTCATAGATAACTTCGTATCGCCCGGCTCGACAGTACATATAATCTGGCACGAGTTGAATCTCATTTATTACTTCTCTTTCAAAGCTCAATAGAGTTGCTATAAGCCCTTGGTTGCCTGAGTTGTCACGATTTTCTCTACAGGAAACAGCTAGGAAATTATCCCCGTCGGATGCAAGCCCTGGAACACCTGGCTTTTTCTGATCAGAATTAAGGTCTAAATCCGGCATTATTATCAGCCCAATATTAAGAGACTGAACCATATAACGAGCGACTTCTATATTCCGGCTGAATTTATTCTTTTCAGAACCATAGATTAAAGCATACTGGTTCCCATTTACTATAAAAGCACTGGACATGAAACGCAGTTGAATTCCATTCAGTGTGACGTCAGCTATTTCCTCAATACCGAGCACTCCACTAGCTTCAATCTGTTTACTTGAAACAAGCACTGATCCATCATCAGCAGGATCAAATATTGCTTCATCCGGGTCAATTTTTATAACCATAACGGTATTCAGGTAGAAGCTAGAAGAATCTGATTCATCATTGAATGTAACAAGAATTTCGGGGTCGGTAGAGATTGCTCGAGACCAGTCATCAGGAAATTGCAGAGCAACTTTTTCAATAGGGTTAACGTGTCCCCGGAACTCTATAGTCATTGGGTCTACTGGGGTAATATCACTATCTCTACCTCCACCAGAAGAACATGAAACTAGAAATATACATAAAAAACACAAATAACACTGAACCACACTCCCTTTTATTTCTGCCATTACTACTTTCCTATAAATTCATATACTAACGGGGCCAATATGATAGCAATTCTGGGCAAAACTATCGATTTATCATCAGTGGTAGACTAAAAAATTGAGAGGTGATTATGAGTCGAGCGATTGGCAAGCCTTTGTGAGCTAATCTGACCGCGACAATACAAACTTGCCTTTGTGCCAATCAATGTCATTAACTTAAGAGCCAGGACCCAAATTGATGAGCAGTATAGGGTGTGCTTTGCGCACCATTTCTAGGTAGGTTAACGCTGTTCGGTGCGGGAACCGCACCCTATAACGCCTTAAGTTAATGACATTGCTGTGCCAATTGCTGACATATCGTGATTAAGCTTTGAGGAGTTAAAGCCAATTAATCGAACTACATTTACCAGCGAAGTGGCTTCCGGTTAGTAACTGTTAGCGGACATTCTTTTACCGGAGGCTTGAGTATCCGCATTGTTGCCACCCAAGGTTTGAATTAAGTATAGATAATCAAGTCAGCAGTCACTTTGAAGATAACGTCACAACAAACCATATAACAATCAGCTTTTTGTTTAACTATAGGATAGTGATATAGGAAAGCTAAAAGTCACATAAAACGATCTATCCCACAATTTATTATTGAGTTATTCCAACTTATGCACGATATTTAATGTCACCCGTTTTGATTACAAGGTCATAAAACAATAATAAGAGGAGCTTATGGAGAGTAAAGCGTTAACAAATAAAAAAATCATTATCACTGGTGCATCAAGCGGAATTGGCAAAGCGGCAGCTATTAATTTAGCTAAGCAAGGCGCTTCCCTTATTCTTATTGCTCGAAGAGAAAATCTATTACAACAAGTGGCTCAAGAAATTACTTCCGTTGGTGGTTCAGTACAATGGTATACAGCGGACTTATCTAAGCTTGAACAAATTGACGAGCTAACAAGCACAATTCTCTCTAAAAACGAAACCATTGATATTTTAATCAATAACGCTGGTCGCTCAATCCGACGTCCCATTGAGGAGTCCTTAGAACGCTTTCATGATTTTGAGCGCTGCATGACTATCAATTACTTTGCTCCCGTGAGGCTAGTCCGCAACTTACTACCGGCTCTTCGCCAGGCTGAAAACGGCCATATTATAAACTCTTCAACCTGGGGAACCTTGTTACCCGCTGCTGGGTTTGGCGCCTATAATGCAAGTAAAATTGCGTTAGATAATTTCTCCAACACCCTAAGAATGGAAATGAAAGACAAAGGTATTTCAGTTACTCAAATTCATTTCCCTCTCGTTCATACCGAAATGAGCGGCGCAACAAAAAGCTTTAAAAAGCTGCAGGGAATGTCAACTGAGCAAGCCGCGAACTGGATCGCAGAAGCTATCGAGAAAAAACCTAGAGAGATAATGAATAGCCAAACAAGAATTGCGCGTTTTCTGTATTTTATTTTTCCAAAATTTGTTGAAAAGAAGTCTCTTTCTTCCCCTTTTTCGGTTTAACCGAACAAAGGAGCTCTTTTTGTGAAACCTTACAATAACCTCATACTCAGAGTTATACACTCTGAGTATCTAAATTCATTAAACAACCATTCTTTTTTGATCTGCTTGGAAACAAATAACCTTCATGCGCTAGATGTTTTTTAGAAACCTAATTGGAAATCGATTCACGAGTTTGTTTTGATATTTCAAACTAGGCTGGTTATGACGTCTTTTGATGCATCACAATTGCACGCTTAAGAATACGATAGCCGTGACTAATATCTTTAATTCTCAGTTATGCATTAGTGGATTTATAAGTTTTGCATTAATCAGAGAGATCCACCTCTGGCCAATAGCGGAAGTTAGATCAGAGTCTTCGAAGTCACCGCATAGCCGCCACTCGAACAACCTGCTTAGATAAGCATAAAACAGCCAGATTGTTCATTGAGTGAATGATTGAAAATGAACAAAAGCGCGACTTCTTTCGAGGAAGTATAAACGACTCTGACCCTTTATAACTCTTACCCCTGATAATTCTTCGATCATCATTGACAATACAAGGGACGTAACTAGTAACTAGTGACTATTCACCCCAAACATCAACTCTTTTAACCACAAATAAACACCTCCTCAGTATAAATGTCACTCAGTCCAAATTTTATCGAAAGTAACTTGACACAAAACACGATCATTGATTATATTTGGAAACATGATCATTGATCGGTTTCTAGCCCTATAAATCACAAATGTAGAAATCGGTTACTTTCTCGTAAATTTAGAAAGGTATTTTAGAAATGACTGGAACTAAAACCGCTTTGGTTACTGGTGCCGCTGGTGACATAGGGGAAAATGTAGCGAAACGACTCTATGCCTTAGGCTATAAACTTATTCTTATTGATTTGAATGAAAGCAAGCTAAATGAGCTCAGTGGAACGCTTTCTGGTTCAATTGCAATCGCAACAGATTTAACAGAGCGAATACAATTTACGCAGCTACTCGCCCGAGTAAAACAAGAGTTTGGGCATATCAATCTCGCCTTTATCAATGCAGGTTCAATCTGTGTTGGAAATATCATTGATTTAAGTGAACAGCAAATTGACCTACAGCTGGAGTTGAATCTTCGCAGCGCTATCCACTTAATTAAAGCCTGCGCCACAAACATGGTTAGCCATGGTTCCGGGCACATCATATCAACGGTTTCTATGGGCGGCATTGTTTCACTCAAAGGTAGCGCTACCTACTCTGCGACCAAATTTGGACTTAGAGGGTTCATGACAGGTATTCGTGATGAACTCAGCCCGTTAGGTGTTCGCGTCACGGGCATCTACCCCAGTGGAGTCGATACTCAAATGCTGCGCTATGAAGCGATGAACGGTGGGAGCGAACTTAACTTCGTTAGCACGCCATTATCTATTGATGAAGTTGGAAAAGCCGTCATAAAAGCCACTCATTCCAAACAACTTGAGATTTACCTCCCCTACTCTGAAAGCATTGGCGGCCGCTTGGTGTCCTGCTTTCCATGGATGATTCGCTACCTTTACCCGTTCATGGAAAGGGTCGGAAGGCGAGGATTGAAGAAATACCTAAACACGCTGAAAACTAGTTAAACAACTAATTTACCAAAGCATGCGACATCAAACCCCAAAACATGCGTTACACATAAATCAAATAGATTGGAGACCAAGGCATGGAAAATAGCGACCACAAAATTGATGAAATCCTTAGCGCCAGAAACGGGCACTTATACATTGAGGAATGCGATACGACCAAATTAGTAAAAAATTTTGGCAGCCCACTGTTTGTCGTCTCGGAGCAGCAGTTGCGCGACAATGTCAAACGCTTTAGCTCCGCTTTCTCTCAGTTCTGGCCTGATGGTCCCGTCGACATTCTTCCGGCAAACAAAGCTAATTGGAATACTGCGGTTCGCACCATTTTAAGTGAAGAAGGCGCGGGTGCGGATATTTATTCAGAAGGAGAGTTGCATTCTGCCTTGCAATGCAATGTTGACCCTAACTTGATCTCGGTGAATGGTGGCGGTAAATCAGACCAAATGCTAAAAAAATGCATAGAGTCTGATGTCAGAATCACCGTTGAGGACCTCGACGAACCAGAGCGAATCAACCAGATCGCCGAGTCACTCAATAAAATCGCTAAAATTCGCTTCAGGGTAAAACCGGATTTCCCCAACCTTTGGAAACGCACCGACTTTTCGCTTGAATCAGCCTCAATCGATATCGGTATTCAAGTATACAAATCAGGTATACCAGCCCAGTATTTAGAAACGCTTGGCAAACAAGTTCTTAAAATGAAACATCTGGAGTTAACGGGGCTTCACTTTCACGGAGGACGTCACTCTAATAGTTTATGGTATTGGAAAGGCATGATGAAGCGTTACGCTCAACTGGTCACCCACCTCTGTGACGCTTGGGGCGGATATCGACCACAAGAACTAGACATTGGCGGTGGGTTCGCTACAGAACGCGACCCTCACAGTAAACTTGGCGAACGTGGAAATACCATCATGACCTTTTTCACTTACCCCTTAGAACTCGCTATGTATGGACTGACCACGACAGGAAGATATAAAGCCTTGTCATCAATGATTGAAAAAGTCATGGTCAAAATGCCGGGTACCCAGAAAGCACCCAGCATTGAGCAATATGCTGAAACGGCTGTCAGCACATTTAGAAATACTTTATTGAAGGGTGGTTTAAATCTCGATGGTATTCGTCTTCAGATAGAACCAGGCCGCGGTTTTTATGGCAATACAGGTATTCATCTCACCAAGGTAAAGAAATTCAAGCAACAAACTAAACCGATGAAAATGAACTGGGTTCTAACTGACACCACCTATTTTTATTTGAGTGGAGGTATTTATGAATATAACTTCCATGATTTCAGAATAGCAAACAATGTAAATGGCACCCCAAAACATGTTGCGGACATCGTGGGGCACTCTTGCTATGCAGACCGTATATCGCCCTTAGTTAAAGTACCCGACATGAAAGAAGGTGATATCGTCGCTTATCTTGATATGGGGGCATATCAAGAAGTCTCTGCGTCAAATTTTAACGCACTTCCACGTCCCGCTATGCTTCTGGTTCACGGTAGCAACGCGGAAGTGATCAAACGGGCGGAAACCATCAAAGACGTTTTTTCCAGGGACATCATCCCTGAGCGGCTTAAGAGAAAAGGCCAAAAAGTAACGACAGAGGAAGCCGCCGTCACGGAAGCCCCAAAGGAGACCGAAAATGCTTAGCCTTGCCGCAGAAAGTAGAATACACAGCAGCTCGCGCTTACTCTTCTGGATAATTATCCTCAACATCGCGACCGCATTGGACACGCTTGGCTTCTGGTTTGGTTTCTTCACGGAAATCACCTTCCCCATCGACGAACTCAAGCCTCTGATTCATAACTTTGAAGGCTATTATGCGTGGGAAAAATGCTTTGTTGTACCCGATACTATTCTGGCTATAACCACCTTGCTTGCTTCCATCCGGCTATTAAAATACCAAGGTGATGCGCTAGGTTTACTACTCATAACCGCATCCGCTGGGGCCTGGATATTCTTAGGCGTGCTCGATTTCACCTATGCAATCAACAATGGCATGTACACCTTGGGCCATCCGTTCAGTTATGTCTTGCTTTCCATTGGGCTTGGCTTACCTATCATCGGCGGCATTACCTTATGGACCTTGTATAAAGTAACCCAGAAAAACTGCACATATGAGAAAGCACACAATGAATAACACAAACAAACAACGCAACAAGTGTCTCATCACCGGAGCGACCGGTTTTCTCGGAACGAACCTTGTCCATGAACTCGTTAAACAAGGCTGGGACGTTCGGGCATCAGGTATGCACGGCTCGGAAGTAAAATATATCAAAGACCTGCCGGTTGAGCTGGTTTTTGCTGACATCACCATAGCAGACGAGGTAGATAAGATTGTCGAAGGTTGTGATGTGGTATTTCATGTTGCCGGTGATACCTCTTTCTGGAAAAAGCACTTTGACAGACAGAAAAAAATAAACGTCGATGGCACTATCAATGTCGCTGAAGCCTGCCTTAAGCACGGCGTAAAAAGATTGATACACACCAGTACATTGGACGTTCTCGGCTTCAATCCAACCGGAGGCAGTTATGATGAGAATACAGGGCGTTATAACTTTGACAATATGGGTTACAACTATGGCGACACCAAGCTCGAAGCAGAAGTACGGCTACGTGCCTATCAGTCTGAAGCGCTTGAGATTGTCTTTATTTATCCCGGGTTTATGATTGGACCTTACGATTATACTCTACAGATAGGGCGCGTTTTTTTCGATCTCGCCGCTGGTTCTCTTCCCGGCCTATTACCAGGTGGCGGCTCCTACTGTCATGTCACCGAGGTGGCGAAAGCACATATTGCCGCGGCTGAAAAAGGTCGTACTGGTGAAGGTTATCTCTGCGCAGGAATGCCTCATTCCAACATTAGTCATGCTGATATGTTTTGCCGAATGGCGAAAGAAATTGGTGCCTCTCCTCCCAAATTTGTCATTCCTAGACCTGCATTTATTGCCTACGGCTACCTTTGCGAACTGTTATCGAGAGTGACAAACAAGCCACCCGAAATAAACCCAGGGCAAGCCCGATATATGTCATCACCACAATATGCGATCAGTGGCAAAGCGATTAGAGAGCTAGGTTATCAAGTGCCCAGTGTAGAAACCTGCATCCAGGATGCAGTCGCATGGTATAGGCAAAACGGATACAAAATATAGGTAGCGGAAATAAACACTTAATAAACACGCGAAAACTTACATCATTTCATAAATACTTTTAGATATGGGGTACAATCCTATTGAGCACGACAAATTTGCCCTATGACTAACATTTAAACTTTTTAATACATGACAAAGACCAGAAGAATACCCGCCCAATCTCGTAGCCGAGAGAAATATGATCAGATTCTTGAGAGCGCAAGGGGACTAATTGGAAGCAAAGGCAACGACTCCGTTAGCATGAGGGAGATTTCAAAACATTCAGGTGTCGCATTGGCCTCCATTTATCAGTACTTTCCAGACAAAAATGCAATATTGCAGGCGATCATGGAGAGCTTCTTTGAACAAGTCAGAAATACGATTGAAGAGTCACTCGCAGACTGTGACGACATAGATAAACTGGTCGTAAAAATGCAACAAGGCATCGATATTTTTTATATGATGTTTAAAAAGGATCCGGTTTTAGCGATCCTCTGGGCAGGGCTACAAGCAAACCCAAATCTGATTGAGTTAGATGTTCAAGATAGCATGCAAAATGCCGACATTATTTCACAGAGAGTTTGCTCAATTGTTGGGGATGATAACCGCCTCAAAGTCTACGATTCAACCTTATTGATCGTGCATATGATTGGCTCGACTATCCGCTTAGCCTTGACCTTATCAGAAGATGAAGGTAATAGATTAATCGAAGAGTTCAAAGAACTTGTTACGCTGCGCTTAACCTCACTGAAGTAAGTTGCTTGGGTAACGGGGTATTTAGCAAGAAAGCGCTCAACACTTGATAAAACATGAAAACCATAACATCAGGCCATACCAAAACCAACCTTCAATGTCTCTCCTCTGGCACATCCCTGCCCCTTGGTGCCAATATCTGACATGAGATGATTAATTTATTCTGTTTTAAAAGTCGAATTTTAGGCCAGTTTTGGTGATTATTGAGGTGAAGGCTTTCCGTTTAATACAGGATATTTAAAGCGTGTCAATTGTAAGGCTTGACCCCCAACTACTTCTGTATTTTAAATAGTTAACGCTTAAGTAAGTGCAATTCGGGTCTGACCCCAAACCCTTTGAGGGTCAAATTTGATCATCAATTGCAAACGAATAAAAGACTATAGTTTATGTTCTAAAATGGTCTGAGTGAGTTATTGACGATGACCAAGATAAAGCGCAATATAATTACAAGCTTCATTAACAGCGTCAAGGAGTTAGAAGCTCCAGCAATGGCACGTTATGGAGTGAGTGACTGGAAGCCTCGACAATCTAGCCGGGGCTTTTCACTATATGAAGAAAATATTTACTTCTAACCCGTCCACCAATACGGGGTAAGACCAAAGTCCCAAGAGCGGACATCATCTAATTAATTGCCTAGCGCCTTAATAGTCAATTTAGCATCACCAATTGAAGGTTTTGTTATGACTGCTTTGAAACGAAGTCCGTACATGAAAACTTGACTACTAGAACGTAGAAGTCCAACACCCGATTTTAGTCTACATTTGACTTCTGAGTTATTCAAAATTCGTAGTTACTGGTAAATTCAAACCCAGCATTGCACATTCAATAACCGGTTCCAATTCTGTTATTGTTTTACCTGCTCTGGCCATGGAAGCTGTACCATGCAGGGTTGTAACCAAAAATAGTGCTTTTTCTGCAGCCTGCTTATTTAATTTTAATGCTTGTGCATCCGGATCCTGTTGCAGGAGTCCTGTGAGCAACTTCACCGAATATGCTCCGGCTTCATCAATAATGGCTCGAGCTTTGTCTGGCATACAATCTCCAGCGGCTTCTGCCACACATAGCGAGATGTAACACCCTTTAGGGCTCATGGCATCACACTGAGCCGCCACAACCGACTTCAAATAGTTTTTAATTCGAGTTCGCACATCGACACCGGACTCATATAAGTAATCAGTATGTGGTTTAGCATGGTGCTCGAGATAATATTTAGTTGCTTCCAGAAACAATTTTTCTTTGTTTCCAAACGTGGAATACATACTCGGTTTATTGATCCCCATTCCTTCTGTAAGGTCAGTCAGTGAAGCCCCTAAATAGCCTTTTTTCCAGAAAACCTGCATCGCAGCATTTAATGCAACCTGCTTGTCAAATTCTCGTTTTCTGCCGCCAGCCATAGATCACCCAATAATAATTTCTAAAACACTTGACAGAATTATACCTATCGGTACAATTTAGATCAATTATACCGACCGGTACATAATTCATTTCGTTTTTTACTCGTCCTGGCGGTGCAGTCTTTTTAATACCATTAATGAAAATACTTCGGAGAATAAATATGAGCTTATCAATTGAAAATAAAATTGCCCTTGTCACAGGTGCTAACCGTGGAATTGGAAAAGCGATCGTTCAGTCTTTCCTTGAGCACGGTGCCAAAAAGGTCTATCTCGCAGTACGAAACCCCGAATCCACGATCGAGTTGGCAAACCAATATGGTGATAAAGTGGTGACCTTACAAGTCGATGTTGCTAACGCGGAGTCGATCAAGGAGCTAGCTAAACAGGCTAAAGATGTTGAGGTTGTTGTCAACAATGCTGGGGTATTGGAAATTGCTGATCCATTGAGCGATAATGTTGAAGAGGCCTTAACTAAAGAATTAAACATAAATGTGTTCGGGTTGATTCGTGTCGCAAAAGCCTTCACACCAATCATTGAAGCCAACGGCGGCGGTGCCATAGTGCAATTGAATTCTGTTGCCTCAATCAAAAATTTCACCGAATTTAGTACCTACTCGGCATCAAAAGCAGCGGCATATTCTCTCACTCAGGGACTACGTGATGCACTATCCCCTAAAGGTATTGATGTACTCAGTGTACACCCGGGCCCTATTGCCACTGACATGGGTGACAAAGCAGGTTTTGAAGTAGCTGATCCTACCAGCGCTGTTTCTGAAGGCATTGTTGAATCGCTTAAAACGGGTGACTTTCATTTGTTTCCAGATACCATTGCCAAGCAATTTGAAGGGGCTTACCAAGGATACGCTGACGCGATCATTAACGCTGACCTATCTGAGTAAGCTTTCAGACCTGGCCTCAAGAAGCAAAATATCGTCAGCGTGTCTCTCACTCTGGCGATTTCATTCCTTAAAACAATCATGCTCAAAACTACACTGTAAGCTTATATTTGTCGCATATCTAAATGTCAGGGTAATTTGATTTCAACTTTTAGTATTCTTCCAGGGCTCATTTTAAAGTGTCGGAGGCCGCAGGCTAAGAGCAAATAGCGAACACCAATAAGCACTCGTATCGCTCACCAAGGAAACAAATTACGCCAAAAAAAAGGATCGCAATGAAGCGAGAGGAAGAGTCTTTAATACTAGCAGTTCTTACCACTAAGCTTTCTTACACCTTCTTAGGTGATAAACAGAGACTGTTGTATTCAGGTTATGAACACGTTACCAGTATTATTCAAGCATTGACTTTTCTCGTCCCTGTTCTACGTCGGTTTATTCTTAGACAATTTTGCTTTCAGCAGATATTTACCAAAAGCGCACTGGCTCGATACAAACCCTTGGTACTTTGGCAACTCGTCCATCATATCGGCAACACGCTTATCATAGAAGATATGTGCCATCGGCGATGGTAGCTTCGCCTCGGGTCCGTGCACGGACTTAGGAATGATGATCAGCTTTGGCATCAACGGTATTTCCACTCGCTCAATCGCTGGTTCGTTACAACGTACACACTTGCCACGCTGTATGTTTGGCGGCGGTTTGTAGGTATCAAAACTGACTGCGCCGTTAGGAGGGAGCTCTACGCTGGCCGCATCATAAACCACCACATCACCGTAAGCGGCCTTATTAAATCGCTGGCAGATGGTGCAATGGCACAAAATACGAAACAACGGCAGACCTACAATATTGAATTTCACTGTACCACATGAACAACTACATACTTGTTCTGTCTTAGTTTTCACTCTCTACTCCTTCACACCTAAAAATGTCATTAACAACACTTCGACTAATCTTGAATTGATAAGGGCGTTCTAATCTATTAAAGGCTTAAATAGATCTTGGATGATAACGATTCTGTATAGAGCTATTCGCTATACATCTATTCGACAGACATCTATTTGGTAAACAACACGGCCGGGGGCAAGGCCAAAAACACACGGCTGTGTTGACTACACTAAGGTATAAACAACTTAGAATAACGGTTAGTACAATTCAAAGTCTGCCTTGGTCATACCACAGTCTGGGCAAGCCCAGTCATCGGGGATATCTTCAAACTTGGTTCCCGGTGCGATACCCTCACTTGGCATGCCCTTTTCTTGGTCATAAATTGTTCCACAAAACGTACAGATCCACTTCATCTCTTTTACCTCTCAAATTAATTCTGATTGACTAGCGCGTATGCTTTAAACCGAAGGCTGATACAATCGCCGGTTTCTTTTCTAGAAACGCCTTTTCTTTGGATTTGATCTCCCAAATTTTGATATTGTTGTAAAATGGTGCTGTTGGATATAAATGGTGCACCAAATGATAGTTCTGATAGGCCAGCAAGGGCGTCAACAGCCATTCCCATCCTTTACGAATTGTGGTCGCTGCGTAAGGGTCTTCATTTTGTGCTACCTCGTGGGGGTAATGCGGTAAGAACACAAACACCATTGAGACCAGAAATACGCCAATTCTTGTCGGAACAAACCACAGCCACAATACTTCTTCGCCATAACCTGCTGAGATCAGCGATGCAATCATTGATATGACGAGAATCAGTGCAACAACAACGGTGGCGACTTCTTTAAACGGCCGTGGCTGCTGATAACGCAAATAGTAATAGGCGTAATAGCACTCTAGAGTGGCCCAACGAAACGGCAAGGTCAGAAGAGAACCATGGTGTATCCAATGATCAGGATCTTTCTCACCGTTGGCATAAACGTGGTGCTGCATATGGATTCTTCGGATGACCGACATGGTTGCGAAAGGAGCCAAGAACCACAGAGCCATATTGCCAAATAGATCGTTCACCTTCGTATTCGTTGAAATGGCTCTATGTGAAGAGTCATGACCCACACTGAATTGCAGATAGGCAAAAAAGCCACATACAACACCTGTTAATTCATACGAAATTGGAAGCGACTCGGTAAATGCTCCTAAAGCGAAAACCAAGTAGCCACCCGCGGCGAAAAAGAACAATAGAATTGTTGGCCACGCGACAGCGGGGGCCCTGCAGAGCTTTTTAAACTCTGCATTGTTACCTCTGACACCCATAAAGTTTGCTGATTTTTCATTCTCTGCCATTTTTGATGGCTGCGTCTCTGACGATTGCATATTTACCTCTAATTCATTGTTTATTTTAATAAATTGACTCCCCATACTAGGGTCAACTTTATCAACCCGTATTCGGTTGGGGGGAGCATTTTGTGTCTCTAGAACGTCATTATTAGACAGGGGGAGTAATCGACAAAGGGCGTAGCCTAGGCGCTAACACAGCACGATTTTTAACAGCGGCACCACCCAAGGCCATACCGATTAAATCGCCCATTTCATTTTCAAACTTCGCGTTGATGCCTTTCTCGTCTTCTTCGTAATTCCAGTGGCCATCAGCTCCTAAAGGAATGGGAGCAGCAACGAGTGGAAACAGCGTAGTCTTGATAGCAATCGGCATCGCGTTATATGTCACAGGCGTATCATCGCCCAACAGGGTTTGGGATAGCGCTTTAGAACCCGCCAGTATCGGCGCGACATAGGGCATTACCCGACCACCAATTTCGGCGCAATCACCAATAGCATAGATATTGGGTACCGAGGTTCGTAAAAATTCATCAACGACGACACCTCTATTCACCTTTAATCCCGAGCTACGAGCCAGCTCAATATTAGGACCGATTCCCACTGCAGATAGCACGATGTCCGCCTCAACGGTTTCATTATTATCCATCACAATCTTTAGCTGACCTTCCACCTCAATCACTTTGCTGGCGCATCGACCCAAATATAACTGAGCACCGTTTTCAATGAATTTCTCTTCCAGGCGATCACTGACCTTGTGTGGCACAAGCGTGCTCAAAAGTGCTGCACAAGGCTCAATTAGACTCACCTTGTAACCACTCGCCAACAAGTCGTTTGCGAACTCGCACCCTATCAAGCCACCGCCAAGAATGGCGACACGCTTGTTGCCGCCCAAGCTGTGATGGAATTGCCTGTAGTCGTCAATTGAATTGACGCTCAGAACCCGTTTTGTATCATCACCTTGTATTGCAAGCTTTCGTGCATTGGCACCCATCGCCAGTACCAAACTGGTATAATGTATAGAGCCATCAGTTGAAGTGGCAATTATTGATGCCTCTGTATCAATATCAATGACCCGAGTATTAGCAACTAAACTAATATTGAGTTCTTCGGCAATAACCTGGGCAGGGGTTTGAATAAGATCATCGACTGCTTTCCCAAAGGCCAACACCGTCGATAACTGTGGTTTGGAATACACGTCACCGCTATCATCACACACCATGACTATTTTGATGTCTCGATTAATACGCCTAATTGCACGTACAACACCATACCCGGCTAACCCTGCACCAATAACGACAATCGCTTCACTCATACTCTTACCTCTCAACTAAACTATTGATTCGTGTCGTACGGTAATATTAAAAGTTGACTTGTCTCTGCAGTAGGTTATAAATAGACAATAGGGGGTTATTTTATGACAAGCCTCCACTTTCTTAGATTGTGCATGCAGCCCAAAATTTATGTCTAACGACCAAAACATTCCTATAGATCAATTGATGCCGATTAATTATGTGCGGCTACTTGCACGGGAATTACGTCTAAAAGAAACAGACCTTAAAGCACTGCTTGAAGATACCAACCTTAGCGAAAAAGACTTGAAGGGCGGGAAGGGTATTCTGACGATAACGGAGAACTTCACCGTCCTTAGAAATGCTTTAAAGATTAGTGGTGACCCGGCACTAGGCTTTAGACTTGGAAAGCTTCTTCATATTTCAACGCACGGCCAAATGGGCGTTGCTGCATTCACAAGCGCAAACCTGGAACACGCCATCGCAGCACTGTGCAACTATGTTAGAACCCGAGCCCCTTTTATCTATATTGATCGTGAGGTCGTGGACGATAAGCTGGTTATGGCCATACGCTGTACCCTTGAGATGGCGCCTACTGTCAGAATCGTCACGATGGAATGTATTTGTCTGTTAATTCAACAACTCATAGAGTTTGTCATTACCAGAAACCTTACCGAGGGTGAAATCCTGTTTGACTACGCTCCTCCAGGTTATAGTGATAAATATGTTGATGAATATCACTGCCCGGTGCACTTTAATTGTGAGCGCATTGAGTTTCACGTCCCATTATCTCTTCTTGATGCACCTTGCCCTACCGCCGACAAAGAAGCATACAAGCTGGCAGTAAAGCTATGCGGTGACATGTTAGATAAACTGCAAGGTGATGAGTCAATCTCTACGCAAGTAAAGCGTATATTACTTTCAAGCACACCCGGCTCAATTAGCCAGGAGGCAGTCGCACAGCAACTTTGCACTACGCCCCGCACACTGATACGCAGACTCAAGCAAGAGGGTTGCGCTTATCGCGAAATTCAAGATAGTGTGTTGTCTGAATTAGCCTGCCGTTATTTAAGTGAAGAACCCACCTCTGTCGAAGTCATCGCGTTAATGCTCGGTTACAGTGACACAGCAAGCTTTAGAAAAGCATTTAAACGTTGGACAAATCTAACACCACAACAATATCGTCACTCAGGCAGCAAAGTCTGCACTTAGTGATACGCTCAAAATTCACTACAAATACTATCTTCTCCTTTAAAAAATGCGCACGTTTCTTGAATTACTTCGCTACCGATGCCGGTAACTTGTCGCAGGTCAGAATAAATAATTGGGGTCACCCATTAGTCGTAAGCTGTCAATAGGCCAAGTAAACTCCGAGTGTTTTCACTCCGTCGTTTCTTCTTGGTTGATTTTTAGTAGTCTGCACCCGGATTTTGTTGTCTAGTGCTACGTCCTAAGGAAGTACTTCAGTCACCCTTTTTCCAATTTTATAGTGGTTTTCGAGTCTGACCCTTATTGATCCTCGAGGTCAGTGACAACAACCATTGTTATGCCACTGAATTGTGCAGCTAACTAAACTAGCTTGCTAAAACCAAGACTAATCCATTAGCAAATAAGTAGGGTCCGATACGCTCTTATCCATGGGACCCGTAGGGCCACTCTCTAGACGGCAAATACCAATTGAAATACTCGTAAATAATAGGTTAATTTCGGTGATACAGGCCTGCTCAGAGTTACCCCAACGACCAGCGTAATTGAGCCATGCATTTTCGCCAGTATAAGTACCCTGATCCTGCCTCATAACAACGTTCACATTGTTTTCATACCCACCGTCAATCACCATTCCTCCACTCGCCATTGTATCTTGCAACTCAAAAATCGTGTAATCACCATACGTAACCGTTCCAGTACCCGCGTAAAGTCCATGAGATCCCCAGGCCGAATATAACTCGGTATTAAACTTACCATTAAACCAGGTCGACGTTTTTACATTCATTTCCCCAAATTGAATTTGCTGGCCATCACTATGTTGAGCAAGAAAAGTTTGATAGGGCTTCCCATTCACAAAACGGACCGTGTAATGCTCCCAATCACCGACGTGGTTGCCGTACCAGGTTTCATCATAAACGATAGGGTCTACATATTTACCTCGATTGTAGGGGTAGAAAATGAAGTAATTAATGTCGACAACGCTGTCTGTTGCCACAATGCCATCAGGCAACGATGTGCGAGCACTCGACGGTGTTTTTTCAACAACCATGGCGTACATTGGAGTGTCGCCATTTGAGTTAGGCGTGGTTCCCAATAGGAAATCTTGGTCGTAGCAAGTGGCGCAGCTGATGTTCGCATGCCTATATTCTTGCCCGCCATCACTAACCACATTGGTATTATTGATAAAACTATCCACAGTGGAGGGGAACCATTGCTCGTTTGGATGGAGGTTAATTTTGGGCGCGAAAGCTTCGGCTGTTTGTTCCCAGTCAGTGCTAGGATCAGTCGCGAAGCCCCAGCCTTCAATAAAATCTTTGTTGAGCATCGGGAATGTCAAATTCCCAGAGTCATGGCTCTGCCGTGTAATAATGGTATTAACTGGCATGGCGTTTTCATCCCCGCTATGAGGAATTGCTCTCCAAACACCAAAATCATCATCCGCGCCCGAACCACTGTCATCCCAAATTTTAGTGGATGCCCCATAAGTAACGTAGTCACTTTTAACGCAACGAATAAGGTCCGTTGAAGGCGTATTACCACTTTGGGTGATAACGTCACCAAGACAAGTGTATCCGTTAGGGGCAATGGGTTTCCAGGCGTGAGCATCGAAGGTACCACCCGAGCCGCTATCATCCCAAATATGCAAGTATCCAGTTGGTTGAGCCAAGGCGTCTCCAGATAAGTCGGCGACAATAATGGATGATTTCTCGTTACCGTTATTGGCATTCGTACCAATGTGACCAAGCGAATAGTAGCTAGTATCTCCTGTATTCCCGGTGTTTGTTTGCTGACTCCAGGCATAGAAATCGTCATCAGCCCCAGTATCTCTATCGTCATAGACCCAATCATGACCCGCCGAAACACGAATACGTAGTTTGGCATCACCTGCACTTGAAATAGTAGGAAGCAAGAGACCACCCACAGTTAGCAATAATATTGTTTTTGTTAGATTTTTCACGTTATCTCCTCTAATTTTCGGATGTTAAAGCTCAATCATCATTCCATAAATTGAAGCGTGTTCGAGTAACACTAGAGATCAAATGACTATCTTTAGAGGTCATTTTTAGAAAAACTAGCGTTTGTTCGCATAATTTTTTTAGGAAAGAGGGATATAGTTCTCATCACAATTAATTCGATCACAACTGTTAGATGACGTTCTCTGTGGAGGGAGCTTAATGTGTAAAAATAAAGCCCTCTTTGAAACAGTTGCCATGACGCCTGCGATCGATTTATTTAACAGGAGTTACGTTAACGTTGTTACCCATTATTTGCAGCGTAAGGGATATCGTGTTGACGATTTTTTAAATCATTTAAATCTCAGGAAGCAAAACAGGAATACTTCTCCTCTGACTTTAGATGAGGTCATTCACTGTATACGCGAGTCAATTTTATTTACCGGCGATACAGGTTTCCCCCTAAAAGCAGGGCGTCGTATTCACCTCACAGACTTTTCAGATTTGGGCGCCCTTTTTATGCATTGTCCAAATATTCAAGTTATGGTGAATGACATTGTGCACTTCAATAATCTGGTCCAGTTCAGTGGATTCGCCATAACAACTCTTGAAGAAGGTGGTCTATTCCATTTTCGTTTTCACCCTAAGCCTCGTTATAGTGATAGTGAAATTGCACCGTTAGTTGATTTAGCCTTGGCTGCCTCCGCTAACTTGACGTTTTTTCTAGCCTACGAAAAATGCGTGGCAGATTTGGGAAAAGCAGAAGTACATATGCGGCATGCCCCCATTGCCGATGAGTCGGTATACCATAAAATTTTTAAAGTACCTGTTAAATTCAATCAAAAATACAATCAACTTGTATTCAGCTCATCCTTTTTGAAAGCACCCATCTACAACGCAAATCCAGACGTTTATAAACTGCTGAGAGCTCGCTTAGATAGGAAAGTTGCTTTATTGACAAACAGCATGCAAATGAAGGATCGCGTCTGTGCATTACTCAACGCCTCTCATATGCCTTACTCTCTTAATGTAAGGGATGTTGCTCAAAACCTGAATGTAAGCTTGAGTTCATTACAGCGCAAGTTAGCTAAGGAGGGAACAAGCTTTAGCGAAATTCAGAATGTGATAGTGATACAACGTGCTAAAAGTCTGCTTTGCAATACCACCTCATCGGTTTTGTCAATTGCATTAGACCTAGGGTTCTCAGAGGTAAACAGTTTTTATCGGTCTTTTAAACGATGGGTTGAACTCACGCCCAGCGAGTTTCGTGACAAGTCTAAAACTTAGATTCTTGCGTTTTACTAAAGTTAACTTATGGTTTAGCGATGGCTGCTTTGTGCCCAGGCTAATGGTATGGACTCCTCCTTCCCTATCAGCATCAATGTGCCAAACTGAGATTGACGTTTCAGTTAATGATGAAAGCGAGGAGTCCACAATGGATATTAGTCGGGTTGGTGTAGATTTAGCAAAAAATGTGTTTCAACTACATGGCGTAAATAAAGCAGGAAAAGGTGTTTGGAAAAGGCAATTACCACGGAATAAGTGGCTAAGCGTGATATCCCAGACAATTGAACCTGGCACCGAAATCGGTATGGAGGCATGTGCAGGGTCGCATCATTGGTCTAGAGAGCTAATTGCCAGAGGCTATAAAGTTAAAATGATACCACCTCAATTCGTCACACCTTTTGTCAAAGGCAATAAGAATGATGCTAATGACGCAGAAGCTATAACAGAGGCTATGGTTCGTCCCAATATGCACCCTGTTAAGGTAAAAAGTGTTGAACAACAAGATATGCAGGCAATCCATCGGGTCAGAGAAGAAATAAAGAGTCATCGAATAGCCAAGTGTAATCAGGTAAGAGGACTGGTAGCCGAATATGGGATAGTGGCTCCGGTGCACTGCGCCAAGCTATCCCTGTTTGGCTTGAGGATACATTCAATGGTCTAACTTCGCTTTTCAAGCAGTTGCTTCAAGGGTTATGGGAAGACCTGACCACCTTAGATAAACGTATGAAAGTACTTGATAAGCAAATCATGGTGATTGCAACTCAGAACCCGACAGCAAAACGTTTACAGCAGTTGCGAGGTGTTGGCCCCTTAATCGCCACGGCTATGGTTGCGACCTTGGGTGACGGTAAACAGTATCGTAAAGGCAGAGATATGGCTGCTGCCCTTGGGCTAACACCCAAACAACATAGTTCTGGCGGAAAAGATAAACTATTGGGAATCAGTAAACGAAGCGATTTTTATTTAAGGTGCTTGATAATTCACGGTGCGCGCTCTGCCGTTCAAACGGCCAAAAATAAAGACGACCGCTTAAGTCGCTGGATAGTTAACCTACAAATTAGAAGACATAACAATGTTGTTGTAGTCGCCATGGCAAATAAGATGGCAAGGATGGCATGGGCGATGATGACCAAAGACGTCGATTACGACCCGAACTTTTGTTCAGTGACAGTTAGCTAATAGAAAAAGATTAGAAGATAAGATTCAATTTACGATTGCGAAGTAAGCTGTGTAATGGCAAACAGGTCGAACCGGCGTAAATAAAACCCGATGATGTCCGAGTGCGTAATAGCACGTAGTAGCAATAGGGAATTTACGCGCTAATAAACCATTATGGCCCGGCATCAACGTATGCCACCTTAAGAGGCCGGATATACGTATGCAGTCAAGCCAGCTGCCGTTTAACAGATTACTTGCAAACTAGGAGGAGTCCATATACAGACATCAAGTAATCAAGGAGACATCTTCAATTTAATGAATTAGTGGGACATCAAGTGCTAATTTCTGAAGACTGCTTTGCCATGAATAGAAGACATGCGCTCACACTAACCTTACCCTTAGACCTAGTTTTCAATCGAGTCTGGCCCCATTGATTTATGGATCAGCGATCGAATGTGTGACTTCTCAAGATAGCCTACAGAGTCGAAAACTAAACTACTTATATAAAGTTTATCCGATGTTTCCAATACACCGGTAGTGATCGGGTAAGCTCCTTCAGGATCCTGTAAGCTCATCAACACTTTCCCGTCTTTATCCAAAGCAACAACATGTCCATAAGGTACTGCCTTTGGCCTTACAAAGGCAGGTAGACGTTGAATTACTTTTCTCAACTCAACGCTTCCAGAAAGCTTATCTAATATTGGACTACGCGGTGAAGGAAGACCCAACCAAAAACGGCCATTCTGCCCCGTTGATATATTATCTGGAAAGCCAGGAAGATTATCGATCAATACATCTGCAGTCCCTTCTTTATCTCCTTTCAACCAGAATTTTAATACCCGATAACTGCCCGTTTCATTTACTAAAAGAAAATTCTCTTGAGGGTCAAGTGCCACACCATTTGCATAGTTTAACTGGTCTAGCAGTAGGCTAGTTTCCCCAGTGGCAGGAACATATTTAAGCAAACGACCGTGCCCACCATGTTCATTCAAGTCCAGTAAACTAGCTGGGTATGTACCTCCATTTTCCTTTGCACCAAATTTTGTTGAAGAGTCTGTAAAATACACCGAGCCATCTGACGCTATATCCAAATCATTCGCATACCGTATTTTACTGCTATTAACTGAATTGCTCAGCAACGTAATTTGTTTATCTTGATTGATACGTAATAGCCCTCGAAACGCATCGGCTGCAACTAAGCTTCCGTCTTTGTCGATAGCTAATCCAAGCGGCCTGCCTTCGGTGTTCACCCACTCCTTCCAAGAATCCCCCTTATTTTTCAGTATCCAGCCATCATGTGTCGCCGTATACAACGTGCCTTGCTTGTCCATCACGATTGCTTCAGGCCCTTCATGCCCTTCTAGAGGCGTTACCTCGATATGATCAAGGAATTGATTCGATTTAAAACTACCAGTAAACCCCTGGTTTTTAGGTGCACTCCAAGCGACTGGTTCAACTGACACAGGCCAAAATGCCAAATAGGTGACCAACATAAGAAGAAATGTAGATATAACAATTTTCATAAAAGGATTAACCCTAACCAAATGATGTATAAATGGGCGAGTATTGTCTGTGAGAATACCCCTTAAAACAAGCTCACAGCATAATATCTAAGCAGTCCCTTTATTTCACGCAACAATAGACCATACAAAAATAAATAACTTATTTAACCAATATTGATGGGGGCATATTGAAACTAGAGTCTTCACAGTGCCATTTATAGCGGACATCCGACGGTTCATTAATTGCGTCTTAAAAATCTACTTATAGGTTAGTTTTAGTGGTGATTTAGGTGACGGCTTTCGGTTTGAAATCGGACATAAGACTAGTCATATTTTTCCAGCCCCTATTTCTGATCAAACAATATTCAATACGACACCTTTAATTTTTTAACTAACGAAATAGTATCACTAACTGTTACAGGCCTATCACTTTTGGATTGTGCCAGTGGCCAAGCTATTTATAGAAAATGCGCTATTTATCTGCATGGAAATGGTTATATCATTGGTGTATAATTGCACCGTAAACACACCAGAGTATTAGTCCAATGCCTAGACAAAGTATTACATTCACAGATCAGAATGATTCTTGGTTAAAAAATCATGTCGAGAACATCCAAGACTACTCCAACAAAAGCGAGCTTGTGAACGACCTTATTCGAAACGCCCGAAGAGTCGAAGCCATTAACAAGAAATTATGCGATGCGGAAAGTAGTGGTTTTGTTTCTCAAAGTGCAACTGAAATTCTCGCTGAGTTTAAATCGGAACTCAAATAATCTATGTACGAGTATCAGCTTTCAATCAACGCAAAAGAAGACCTAAAGAGAATTTATGTCTATGGATATACTGAGTTTGGTGAAGCAAAGGCAGATGAGTACTATTTTGGTTTTTTTAACACTTTTGATGAAATCACTACGAACCCATATAAATACCAATCTGTTGACCATATAAGACCTGGCTACCGCCGCTGTTCATATGGATCAGATAGCATCTACTACCGAATTAATGACTCCATCATCGAAATCATGGCGATTTTGGGTGGTCAAGATATCGGGCAATGGCTATAGATATGAAACTCGTGATATTTTGACAGGCGAAATAGTGGCTGAAATTACCATTGAAACTCAATTAATCGTGTGACTTAAAATCGCACTAAGCCGCCTCTTAGTAGCCTTGCCGAACTCAGGATAATTCAGCCAGTTTGAAATTCGTGATAATGAACGAAAGTGAGCCAGACCGTGTGAAAACTCGAATTCAAGCTATAAAAGTACTTAAAACAGTCATAACGAACGCTTTAAACGTTACTGCTGTATATCTAGGGGCTTTTTTATTTTGATAATTATGAGGCTTTTTT
>Ga0209290_1000520_pt1 | contig 26927 bp, 25 predicted proteins | sample EN1Hudsemesocosm_2_FD_184632 | JGI IMG/M metagenome (GOLD analysis project Ga0209290, IMG submission 184632) | Methane-oxidizing microbial communities from mesocosms in the Hudson Canyon - EN10B Hudson Canyon (SPAdes) (version 2) | ecosystem: Environmental > Aquatic > Marine > Cold seeps... | reverse complement strand
TACTTTCTTTTGTTTTTTTTAAAGTAAATACAACGACTTACAAAGACAGCTGGATAATGCCTAAAGAATGAAATCCTGTACTTTGATGCCGAAGTCTTTCGGATTTAGGCTTCTGACTATGTGTTCGCTACAAGTGTTAAGGCTTAGGTCCAAAGTGGTGACTTTGGCGTAGATGTTTCGTTTAACGTTATACATGACCTTAATGATGGGTTTGATGCTGCCAGGGTTCTCCTCCACCACGATTCCGGCCAAGCCATTGCTTAGCTCTACCAAAGAGCCTACCGGATAAACCCCTATGGCTTTGATGAAAGCGTGCACATATTGAGTATCCAAATGGGGGCCAGACCATTCCAGCATCCGCTTTAATGCGGTGGAAGGGGGCATGCCCTTGTGATATACCCGGTCGGCGGTAATAGCATCATAAATATCCACCACTGCTGCCAAGCGTGCTTCTTTACTGATGGACTCTCCTTGCAGTCCTTCGGGGTAGCCTTTGCCATCCAGGCGTTCGTGGTGTTGTCCGGCCACATTAATGGATACCTGTGGAAAGCCGTGGTTTTTCTGTAGAATTTTTTTACTGTAAGAGGCGTGGCGCTTCATGATGGCAAACTCATTCTCGGTGAGTTTTCCAGGTTTGTGCAAGATGGTATCCGGAATTAGGATTTTGCCAATGTCGTGCAGCAGTGCGCCGGTAACACATTGGTGTAAATATCCCCGTTCCAGCTGCAGGTATTTGCCTAAAATAGACATTAAAACGGCCACATTAACGCTGTGCTCCATAAGGTAGCTGTCTTTGTCGCGGATGCGTGACAGGCAGGCCAGGGCGTTTTGATTGCGTTCTACCGAGTCCATGAAGTTTTCGGCCATATTTTCTATGTTGTCTAAATCCACTATGTTGCCGGTTTTAGCGGCCTCCATGGCGTGGCTCACCATATCAAGCGCTTCATGGTGCATTTGGCTGGCTTTTTCGAATTCCTGCTCAAAGCTTACTTCTTTGTTTTTTGGTTTCTGCTGGGTGGCAATGTCTTTAATTTTATTCTCGAGCTGTTTTTCGCTTTGCTCGATGGGGGTCGCGTGGGGGCTGTCGTCACCTTGCTCTGTGTCTATGTAAAGCTCACGTACGCCGCGTTTGCTCAGGGCGAGAATGGTTTTTTGATCTTTAATGCGACCCTCACGCTCATGCTCGTGCAGGCTAATACCCTGGTCGGTGATGTTGGTCACATACATGCCGGGCTTGAGCTGATCGACGGTAATTTTTTTTAACATGACTCTTCAATGTTCCATATCCTCATTCAGTATAGATAAGCTTGATGGGTTATCGAATGTGTTCGGCCAGATGGCGTTAATCTGCGCAAATTTGTTACTGAGTCTATCTTGGTCTGCTAGTGTGGGGATCTTAAGTGCAGCAATAAAGCAGGGATAGGCGTTATGCAGATGAAATGGTCCACGTTGTTGAGTGCCAAGCGATTCGGGGTGGCGGGGCGCGATGAGGCCACATGTACCCGTACCCCCTTTCACAAGGATCACGATCGCGTGGTATTTTCCAGCAGCTTTAGGCGTTTGGAGCGTAAAACTCAAGTGCACCCACTGCGCGAGAATGACCATATTCACAGTCGGCTAACACACAGTTTAGAGGTGAGTTGTGTGGGGCGCAGTTTAGGCGCTCAGGTGGGGGAGATGCTGCAGGGCAAGCTGCCCGAGTCCATCACGGCGGCCGACATGGGGGCCATAGTGCAGGCCGCATGTTTGGCGCACGATATAGGTAATCCGCCCTTTGGCCATACTGGCGAGGATGCGATTCGTCACTGGTTTCGAGATCCAAACAATGCTCAATATCTGCAGGGTCTAAGTTCTTCCCAAATAAGAGATTTTCAGGTGTTTGAAGGTAATGCCCAGGGGTTAAGGATATTAACCCAGTTGGAATACCATCGATTTGAGGGCGGTATGAGGCTCACTTATGCCACTCTGGGGGCGTTCTTAAAATACCCGTGGCACAGTGGTTTTCAGGACCCGGAAAAAGGCGAAAAATTTGGCGTCTACGGGGCAGAGTTGGAGTATTTACATCAAATAGCGGCTGAATTGGGGTTAATTGCTTTGTCGGATGGTCGCTATTGTCGCCATCCTTTGGTGTATTTAATGGAGGCGGCCGATGATATTTGTTACGCCATCATAGATCTGGAAGATGGTGTAGAAATGAACTTGCTGCAATACAGTGAGGTGGAGAGCCTGTTGCTGGATTTAATCGGCCAGGATGTGCCGGCGTCGTATTTTGATACTTCAAGTGAGGACCCAGCTCGGCGGCGGCTGGCCATACTGCGTGGCAAGGCCATAGAAATCATGGTGAACTCGGTGAGTCAGGTTTTCATTGATCATGAAAAAGACATATTGGCGGGCGCGCTTAAAGGGGATTTAATTAGGCTGGCCAGCCCTGAGGTGGCCAATTGTATTGCCAGGGCCAAGTCTATCGCCAAGCAAAAGATATTTAAGGACCCTAAAAAAGCCCTCATTGAAATAGGGGCCTATACCACTCTTGGAAGCTTATTGGCGGCTTTTCTGTCGGCCGCCTCGGAAGTTTTATCGGGGGAGGGGGTGAGCTATAAGTCCCAGCGCATTTTGGAATTGATTGGCCGTCATGCGCCTAAGCCTGGTTGGGACAAGTATCAGGCGTATCTTCGTGTGGTGGATTACATAGCAGGCATGACAGATGATTACGCGGTGGAGTTGGCGCAAGCCATACGAGGGCTGCAGCATTAATTTCTTTGTTTAGGTGGAAATGGGGGTGAGATTCCCCGCCAGCTTGCTAGAATGCCTCCATTAATTTAAATATAACAATAGAGTATTCAATGGATATTGATTTCCCTTTAATTCTGGTGATTGCGGTATTTGTGACCGGTTTAATTAGCCTGGCCGATAAGCTGTTTTTTGCCGGTCGCCGTGAGTTGGTAAGCGAAGGTTTGGCGTCTCAGGGTGCTTCGCAAGATGATATCGACGGCGCTCAGCGCGAGCCCTGGTTAATTGAGAACAGTAAGGGGTTCTTTCCTGTATTGGCCTTAGTTTTGGTGTTGCGCTCTTTTTTGGTGGAGCCGTTCCAAATTCCATCGGGTTCCATGGAGCCCACCCTGATTAAAGGTGACTTTATTCTGGTTAATAAATTCTCATATGGCTTTCGTTTGCCGGTACTGGGCACTAAAGTCATTGAAATGAGTGACCCTGAGCGTGGGGATGTGATGGTATTTATTCCGCCTCATGATCCAAGGTATTTCATTAAGCGAGTGGTTGGCCTTCCAGGGGATCATATCCAGTACCGCAATAAACGTTTGACCATTAATGGCACGTTAGTAGATGAGAAGCTGATTGGCCGTTACCCCAGTAATGCGCCCAAGGTAAGTGTGTATCAGGAGCATGACTATCCCATTCAGCAGTATAACGGCATTCCCAGTCGTGGTGATGGTGAGTGGATAGTGCCACAAGGCCACTATTTCATGATGGGGGATAATCGTGATAACAGCGGCGACAGTCGCTTCTGGGGCTTTGTGCCAGATAAAAATATCGTGGGTAAAGCCTTCGCCGTGTGGATGCATTGGGAGAGCTGGACAGGCCTTCCCAGCTTTTCTCGCAACAAAACCATTAACTAGCGTTTATAACGAGCCTGCTATACTGACTTTACCTTAATTGGTTTGATGATAGGGATAGTTAGTATGAAGGCTTGCCGTAAATGCATTTATGCTCGCTGGATGATGCTGTACTGCCTGTGTATGGGGGCAGTAGCCTTTTTTGCTGTTAAGCAATTGCTGTTATCTTGAAAACAATTTTAAAAATAATGGTTTTGATGCTGGTATTTTACAAGTGCAGCGCTAAAATAGCGCAAAACTTTAGTCGTCGCTGTAGTTATGTCCTGGTATCGTGAAATTCTGGCTTCATTGCCCTCTGTTTTTACTGCTCCCGTGGAGCGCACTGCGAGTGATCAGCAGCGAGCTGAGCGCTTGGCTAACTGCCTGACCTTGTACGATCTAAACACCTGCCCCTATAGCGCAAAAGTTCGCCGTCGCCTTAAGCTGCTCAATGTTGCCATTACGGTTAAAAGCCTCAAGCGTTGCCATATATACCAAAATGAATTGATTGCAGGTGGTGGCCGCGCCCAGGTGCCATGTTTACGCATTGAAACCTCGCAAGGCACGCGCTGGTTGTACGAATCTGAAGATATCGTGAAGTATTTGAATAAAAAGTTTATGCCGAAGACCTCTGTTTGTGATTAGTGCAAGCAGGTTGGCGGGCAAGCGGGCATAATAGGCCATTCGGTGTAGCCAGTTACACAATAAGGAGTGATACGTCGGGGCATGGAAAGCTCGAAATTAAATCGATACCTGTTAGGAGTAATACTTACTCTGATGCTTTGTCCCGCACTCTCTTGGGGGGCAACGGCAGGCCTGCTGGTGGACAGTAAAAGTGATCAGGCTAAATCCTTTCATCAGCATCTAGTGCGTTTAGTGCCCGAGCTAAAGATCTCTTTACATAGCGTGAGCGATTTACCCAGTAACCCCCAGGTGGACCGCTGGTTAACCATTGGGCCAAAAGCGCTGGCTAATTTGCTAGCGAGCCCTAAAACCAACCAACCTATTCTGGCTTTGTTTCTAACCCCTGCAGCCGCACAAAAAATAAGAGCACAATTTCCCAATAGGATATTTTCACTGTTGGACAATACCCCCAGTCTAGAGCGGCAACTGTCTTTAATTAAAGTGCTAACCCCACACGCCAAGCGCATAGCCGTTTTTTATTCCGCCCAAGCTAAGGGGCAATTGGCGAACTTAAAAAACCTTGCCAGCCAGTTAAAGTTTCAGTTGTTAACGACTCAATTAAACGACCCATTAAACTGGAAGCGTGACGCATTAAAAACCCTAAAAGATGCCGACCTAGTATTGGCGCTCAATGATAGTGCCATCTATAACGCCACCAATATTCGCAGCATCCTTATGCGCCTTTACCGCGCGGGTAGGCCCTTGGTGGGGCCTGATAAGGGTTACGTGAGGGCTGGCGCGGTGGCCAGTACCTACTCGGGCGTGCAGGAAACCCTAAAGGCTGTCACCGGCCTATTAAAATCAAATGACAGTTGGCCAGAGCGTATAAGCAATCCTTACTTTAATGTGAGTATTAATGCTCAGGTGGCGCGCTCATTAAACATCGTTGTGGGAGATGCCAAGGAAGTGGGCAAGGCCATAGAAGGGGTCATGCCATGAAGCTAAAAAATGGCTGGGGCCTCTATGGACAAATTCTGTTACTGGGTTTGGGCCCGGCATTGGTTTTGTCTATTATTCTTGGCGGCTATTTCATCAATGCCCGTATTCAGGATGTGCAGCAAGAGTTGGATAATAAGGGGCAGTTGATTGCGGTACAGCTTGCGTCTACCGCCGATTATTTTGTATTAACCGGCAACCCTTCCATTATTTCGCCCCTTACTCGAGTGTTGTTGGAAGATAAGGATGTGCAGTTCATCGAGATAGAAGATATTTCCGGTGGCCTGTTATATAGCCACAGCGACGAAGATTTTGTTAAACATGATCATCAGGATGATAAGGGCCTTTTGCGCTGGTATCAGGCCGATATCATCCAATACGATGTGCTCAGTGATGAAGAGGACTGGTTTGGTAAAGACAGTCAGGAAAAGGTATTAGGACAAGTGCGGGTGGGATTGTCAGAAGCCTTCATGGAAGAGCGCCAAAATGAAATCTTAATGCATGCCTTGCTGATCGCCATGGTAGCCATGCTAATTTCTGCCTTAATTGCCTGGCTCAGTGCGGCTCGTTTGGCTAATCCAATCACCCGTCTTTCCAATACCGTAGATCGTATGGCGCAAGGGGATTACAGTGCCCGTACCGATGAATTAGCCAGTGGTGAGGTGAAGCAATTACAGGTTGGGGTGAATACTCTGGCCGGCGCGCTGCAACAGTCTGAAGAGGTGCAGCAGCATTATGTGGAAAGTTTAATCAGTGCTCGAGAAGCCTCGGAAGCGGCCAACAAAGCCAAGAGTGAATTTTTAGCGGTCATGACCCACGAGTTGCGTACCCCCATGAATGGTGTGCTGGGTATGTTGCAATTAATGCAGTCCACCACCATGAGCAAAGAGCAGGACGAGTATGTTGAGATTGCTCTCTCCTCAGGGGATCATTTGCTGGGGTTGATCAATGATATTCTGGACTTCTCCAAAATTGAGCAAGGCAACATCGAATTGGAGAACCGCTTTTTCGATTTGCATAGCAGCCTGCGTCGCATAGGAGATGGTTTTAAAGCCATCGCCACCGCCAAAGAATTAGACTTCGAATTAAAGCTGGGTGAAATTGAGCATTTAACCATCAATGCCGATGAGACTCGCTTGCGGCAAGTGCTTATGAATCTGCTGGGTAATGCGGTGAAGTTTACCCAAAAAGGCTACGTGCGCCTGTCGGTGGAAGCGGTTGAATTTATCAACGGTAAGGTCAAAATTAATATAGTGGTCAGTGATTCGGGCAAGGGCATCAGTCAGGATAACTTGGATCGAATATTTGATGCCTTTCAACAAGAAGACGCTTCCATCTCCCGGCAATATGGTGGTACCGGCTTGGGCTTGGCCATTTCCAAGCAATTGGTTGAAAAGATGGGCGGCCAACTGTTGGTGCAAAGTGCGTCCAAACAAGGGTCGCGATTTATCTGCCAATACGTGTGGGATTGTGTCACTAAGCAGGCTGACCAACCCGAGGAAGTGGTCATCGGCGAAGAGCAAAAATTGTTTAGTGAGTCCATTTTGTTAGTGGAGGATAATGAGGTGAACCAGAAGGTGGCGCTAAAAATGTTGTCCACGTTTGGCTTGAAAGTGGATGTGGCGGTGGACGGTGTGCAGGCATTAAAGATGTGTCGCCAGTTTTCCTATCAGCTTATTTTCATGGATTTGCAAATGCCTAATATGGACGGTTACGAAGCCACTAAAGCCATTCGCTCTGAAGAGGGGCTTAATCAAGATACCCCTATCATCGCACTAACCGCCAATGCGTTTTATGATGTGAAGAATCAGTGTTTAAAGGCGGGAATGAATGATTTTCTGGCCAAGCCCTATAAAAAAGCCTTGTTAAGGGACTTATTGGCCAGCTGGCTAACCATTAAATCCAGTGAAGATTCTTAGCCAGCTTCGAATTTAAATCAGCTTATGCCGCGTGATGTTGGGCTTGTAACCAGCCAATGATATCCAGGCCAACCTTGTCCCCATTCACTTCATTTAGCATCTCATGGCGGCCATTTTCATAAAGCGTTAGGGTTACCTGTTTTTGCCCGGCATCTTCATAGGCTCTTGCCAGTTTGGCTAAGCCCTTGCCCATTAACCCCACTGGGTCTTGGCTGCCCCCGATGATTAAAATAGGCAAATTGGCCTGTATGTTTTTTAAATTACCTTTCTTAAATAACTGGGCCAAAGCGTTTAAAAACTCATGCCATAATCCGGTACTGCACGGAAACCCGCACAGAGGATCGGATATATATTTGTCCACCTGTTCGCTGTCGGTACTCAGCCAGTCATATTCGGTGCGATTGGGTTTGAAGGCTTGATTGAAAGAGCCAAAAGATAAAAACTGTAATAACTGGCTGCTACTGTCGCGACCTAGGCGTATGCGTTCGATGCTGGCCACAAATCGACCAGCCTTGGATAGCCAAGCGGGTTGAAGGTTTGAGCCGGATAAAATCAAGCCATCTATCTTACGTGAGCAAGTGCTTAAATAAGACTGGGCGATAAATGAGCCCATACTATGGGCAAAGATGAAATATGGGAGGCTCTGGCCGCAGATCTCGTCTCGAACGGTTTCTAGGTCTTTTAATACGTTTGACCAGCTGGCAGCTTGGCCATAGCTGCCCACGTGGGTGGTGGCGCTGTCACCATGCCCTCTGTGGTTGTGGGCCACCACAGAGAAACCTGCCGTCACCAGCTGTTCGGCAAACGCATTGTAGCGTTTGGCATGTTCGGCCATGCCATGATTAATGTGGATCCAGGCGCTGGGATTTTCATTTTCCCAAGTGAATACTTGAATTTGATGGCCGTCAACGCCCTGAATTATCTTTTCGATCATGTAGCTACCCCTTATTTTTTTACCTATATGTACCACACGGAATAAAATTTGAGTACATATTAACAAGACTTTTCCTGGTCATATGTTTCCATGGTCAAATATTACCTTCAGAGTAGCCACACAGCGGCATTGGGGCTTTTCTGGAGTTTATAAAACTGGTAATCTGGCCCACTACAAAAAACTACTGTACATAATATATACAACAATAAGTACAGTGGTAGGCTTGCGATATTAAGTGGAGGCAATATGAACGATAATTTTTTTAGCGATCGATACCCTGAAGGTTTACCAGCAACGGTAGATGTTGATAAATACCAGAACGTTGTTGAAGTATTCAACAAGAGCGTAAAAAAGTTCGCGGACCGTCCGGCATTTACTGCACTGGGTAAAACTCTTACCTATGCAGACGTGGATCGTTTATCGGCTGATTTTGCGGCTTACCTGCAAAATGACACCAATTTACAAAAAGGCGACCGTATTGCGGTTCAACTGCCTAACTTGCTGCAATACCCGGTTGTGGTATTTGGCGCCATGCGCGCAGGCCTAATCGTGGTGAACACAAACCCACTTTACACCGAGCGTGAAATGGAGCACCAGTTTAACGACTCGGGTGCCAAGGCGCTGGTAGTATTGGCGCAAATGGCGGGTAAAGCCGATCGTGTTGTGCCTAAGACTCAAATTGAGCAAGTTATCGTGACCCAAGCCGGTGACTTCTGCAGCCCCCTAAAGCGTACCCTAGTAAACTTTGTGATCAAAAATGTACGTAAGGAAGTGGAACCTTTTGTATTACCTGGCCATAAGAAATTACTAGATGTATTGAAGCAAGGTTCCAAATCTCAATACAGCCTATTAGATGTTACACCGGATGATATCTGTGTTTTACAATACACAGGTGGCACCACGGGCGTGGCCAAGGGCGCCATGTTAACCAACCGCAACCTGATCGCCAACATGTGTCAGGCGCATCCATTGTTTGTTATGGGCTTGAATAAAGCGGGCGAAAGTGAAGGTGTTAAAAATGTTGTGGCGCCGCTACCGCTTTACCACATATATGCATTCACCGTTAACTGTATGGTATTAATGGAAACTGGTAACCATAATATTTTAATCCCTAACCCTCGTGACCTACCTGGTTTCGTGAAGGAATTGAAGAAGTGGGATTTCCATGGTTTCTTGGGTTTAAATACTTTGTTTGTGGGTCTTTGCAACAACGAAGAGTTTAAGAAGCTGGATTTCAGTTCCTTACAGCTAACCATTTCTGGTGGCATGGCATTAACCAAAAATGGCGCCGACACTTGGAAAAGTGTAACCGGTTGTGAAGTGTCTGAAGGTTACGGCATGACAGAAACATCGCCGATTGCTTCGTTTAATCCTCCTGGCCATGCTCAGTTGGGCACCATTGGTCTGCCGGTTCCAAATACTTTATGTAAAGTTATCGATGAAGATGGCAAGGATTTACCGTTAGGTGAAGCCGGTGAGTTGTGTGTGAAAGGTCCTCAGGTAATGAAAGGCTACTGGCAGCGTCCTGAAGCCACTGCCGAAACCATTACCGAAGATGGCTGGTTAAAAACCGGTGATGTTGCCGTTATTCAAGAAAACGGTTACATGAAAATTGTTGACCGTAAAAAAGACATGATCATTGTGTCGGGCTTCAATGTGTACCCGAACGAAATTGAAGACGTGGTATCTAGCCACCCTGATATCGTTGAGTGTGCTGCGGTAGGTATTCCTGATGATGTGGCCGGTGAAAAAGTTAAAATCTTTGCGGTAAGTACCAATGCTCAACTAACCGCTAAAGACGTTACCGATTTCTGCCGTGAACGTTTAACCGCTTATAAAGTACCTAAGCTGGTTGAGTTCCGTGATGATCTGCCAAAAACCAACGTAGGTAAAATTCTGCGTCGTGAATTACGTGATGAAGAAACTGCCTAGTCATAACGGCTAAACAGTTAAAATAACGCCCTCCTAGGAGGGCGTTTTGCGTTATGTACAGGATGTACGGTATGAAGCGGTGCCATGGATGGCAAAGAGCGTTGATGGTACAGGATGTACGGCCGTTTTTTGCTCCATGCAAAAACGGCATTTCCCACATCCATGTGGGTCGTATGACGCAGACGCATGGATGGCAAAGATCGTCGATTGTTCAGAATGTACAGTGGGTGATGGGCTCAGAAAAAGTCCTAAGTAGTTGCTCCTAGACGAATAGTGGCACTGCCCAAAAGGCAGCATAGTGTCGTTAGAAAAACTAAATTCGTTCCAAAGACATTGAATACAGATTCAGTGCATAAATTATTTAACCAGCAGGGTTTGATACACAGTGACAGAACAGCTGAAACAACTTGAACAATTAATCCCTGCTTGTATGGTGCAAAAGCGCTTTGCCTTTGGGCGCAATATTTCAAAAATTAAGCAGTTGAGCAAAGCCGGCAAGCCTTTTGATGATGCAATATACCGCTTGTCAGAGCAGGTGGTTAAAAATGTAGAGTTGGCTCAAACTCGTCTAAATTCCACCCCTCATATTTCGTTTGATGACAGCCTGCCCATCAGTCAAAAGCGGGACGACATACGCCGTGCGATTGATGAAAATCAGGTGGTGGTTATCGCGGGTGAAACCGGCTCTGGTAAAACCACGCAAATCCCCAAGATATGCCTGGAGTTAGGGCTCGCCCAGTTTGGATTAATCGCTCACACTCAACCCAGGCGTATTGCGGCTCGTTCGGTGGCACAGCGTATTAGTGAAGAGGTACGAGTCGAGTTAGGCAATGAAATTGGTTATCAGATTCGTTTCTCTGACAACTCAAACGAGAGCACGCTGGTTAAACTCATGACCGATGGTATTTTATTGGCGGAAACTCAGCACGATAAGTACCTTAATAAATACAGTGTCATTATCATCGATGAGGCCCACGAACGCAGTTTAAACATCGATTTCTTAATGGGGTATTTAAAGCAGCTCTTGGTGAAGCGCAAAGATTTAAAGGTCATTATCACCTCGGCCACCATAGATGTGGAACGCTTCTCCAAACATTTTGATAATGCCCCCACCATCGAAGTCTCCGGGCGTACCTTTCCGGTGGAAACCCTGTACCGCCCCTTATTAGATCAGAGCAAAGAGGAAGAGGACGCAGAAGAGAATGAAGGGGATCTGTATCAGGGCATATTGCAAGCGGTGGAAGAATTAGAAGAGGAAGACTCCCGGCGCAGGCAAATGGGCGATGTGCTGGTGTTCTTAAGTGGCGAGCGTGAAATACGTGAAACGGCGTTGGTATTAAAAAAAGCCAACCTGCGCAGCACACTAGTTTTGCCCTTATACGCGCGCTTAAGCAGTAAAGAACAAAATAAAATATTTAACCCGGTCTCGGGCATGCGCAGGATTATTCTGGCTACAAACGTGGCCGAAACCTCGCTCACGGTGCCGGGTATTCGTTATGTGATTGATTCTGGTGTGGCGCGCATTAGTCGCTACAGTTATCGTTCAAAAGTTCAGCGACTGCCCATCGAGGCCATTTCTCAGGCCAGCGCCAATCAGCGTAAAGGGCGTTGCGGTCGAATCAGTGAGGGCATCTGTATTCGCCTTTACAGTGAAGAAGATTTTAATGGTCGCCCTGAATTTAGTGATCCAGAAATCCAGCGCACTAACTTGGCGGCGGTCATCTTGCAGATGCTGTCGTTAAGGTTGGGGGATGTTAGCGAGTTTCCCTTTGTGGATGCCCCAGATAGTCGCTTTGTGAAAGACGGCTATAACCTATTAAAAGAATTGGGTGCCATATCTGCCGGCAATCACATTAATGAGGTGGGCCGAGCCTTATCACGCTTGCCGGTAGACCCACGTATTGGGCGCATGTTGATTGAGGCAGGTAAACGCAAGTGCCTATCTGAATTGATGATTATTGCCAGTGCCTTGAGCATTCAGGACCCAAGAGAGCGTCCACAGGAGCGCCGGCAGGCGGCCGATCAAAAACATGCAGAATTCAAGCATGAGGACAGTGACTTTTTAACCCTGGTTAATATCTGGGATCGTTTCGAGGAAGAGCGTCAGGCCTGTACCAATAACCAGTTGCGTAATTTTTGTAAAAAACATTTTTTAAATTACATGCGCATGCGCGAATGGCGTGACGTTCACCATCAATTAAAACTGCAATGTAAAGACCTTAAGTTAACTCAGAATACGACACCAGCGTCTTATAGCACTATTCATCAGGCCATATTGTCGGGCATGTTAAGTCATGTGGGGCAGAAGTCCGATGAAGGTGATTACAAAGGGGCGAGAAACCGGCGTTTTTTGCTGTTTCCTGGCTCGGGTATTTTTAAGAAACGTCCCAAGTGGGTAGTGACCGCCGAATTAGTAGAAACGAGCAAACTTTATGCACGCATGAACGCCAAGGTTGAGCCCGAATGGTTGGAGCCTTTGGCCAAGCACTTAATAAATCAAACCTATATGGAGCCTTTTTGGTCCACTAAACGTGCTCAGGTCATGGCCTATGAGCAGGTATCCCTGTTTGGTTTGGTGATCGTGCCTAAACGGGCAGTAAGTTATGGCAATATTGATGAGCAGATAAGTCACGATATCTTTATTCGTGAAGCTTTGGTGCAGGGCAATATTCGCGTAAAAGGCGACTTCCTAAAATACAATCAAAGGCTCATCGAAGATTTAAGTGAGCTGGAGGACAAAAGTCGTCGCCGCGATATTGTGGTGGATGAAGAGCGCCTATTTGAGTTTTACAGTGAACGGGTGGCTACGGAAATTTCATCTACTGCTAGTTTTGAGAAATGGTATCAAAAACAAGACCCCAATTTATTAAAGGCCGATAAATCTTTTTTAATGCAACACGGCGCCGAGCACATCACCGAACAACAATACCCTGATCATTTCACCCAGGGCAGTGTGCTTTACCCATTAAGCTACCGTTTTGAGCCTTTACACTTAGAAGATGGTGTAAGTGTCTCGGTGCCGGCGGCCATGTTGAAGCAGCTGCCGGTGAGTCGGTTGCAATGGTTAGTGCCGGGCATGATACGTGAGAAGGTGATTGCCATGGTGCGCAGCCTGGCTAAGCCTATTCGTAAACAACTGGTGCCAGTACCGGATTTTGTTGATGATTTTTTAATGGCCAATCAGGTTTCGGATCAGCCTTTGGACGTTGTGCTGTCACAGTTTATCTATCAGCGTAAGCGCATTAAGGTGAGTGAAGTAGATTGGAATTTACAGCAGGTCGATAAACACTACCTAATGAACATTAAAGTATTGGGCAGTGATAATCGACTGTTGGTGCAAGGCCGTGACTGGCGTCAATTGATCGAGGAAGTGGGCGAACAAGCCAACGCTGTGGTTCAAGTGAAAGGAAACGACTTTGAACGGGAAAAAATAACGGCGTGGGAAGAGGTTGAGCTGCCATCAACTTATGAGCTGCAACAAGCGGGCATTCAGGTGACCTTGTTTCCGGCGTTAGTGGATGCCAAAACCAGTGTTAACCTTAAATTAATGGAGCGTCAGGATGAGTCCCAGGTGCAAACCCGGTTAGCGGTTTACAGATTGCTGCAATTGGAGCTGCCTGAACAGGTGAGCTGGATTCAAAAAGAAGTGCAAAAACGCTTGGTTCAAGAAATTATTTATTACGCCAATATAGGCAATAAAACCGAGTTGCTAACTACAGTAAGTAGCCTGGTCTTTAAAACCTGCTTCAAGTTTGAAGAGGCCCCCCGTAATGCCCAGCAATTTAATGCTATTAAAGAGCAAGGGCGCAGCAATATCGGCAAGACTTTAGACGAGGTGGTGGTGCTCATTAAGCAAATCATGTCCCAATATCACTCGCTTAATAAAAAGATGAAACAACAGAAGCAATTAGCGTATGCGTTCGCCGTGAGTGACATTAAGTATCAAATACAAATGCTGATGCCAAAAGAGTTTATGGCTCAGGTGTCATTTGAGTGGCTTAAGCATTACCCAAGATACATAAAAGCCATGATGGTGCGCCTGGATAAATTGCAAGGTAACCTGCAAAAAGACAAATTATTGCAGCTACAAATTGTTAGCTGGCAAGATCAATACAAGGATTTGATCGTCAAATTGCCGGCTGACTTAAATTGCTACCCTGAAGTGCTGCCCTTAAATTGGATGATGCAAGAATTCAGGGTATCGCTATTTGCACAGGAGTTGGGCACGTCTATCCCTGTATCTCAGAAGCGCTGGACGGCTCAGTTGGCAAAAGCACAGCAAAGTCTGCAACAGTAAGTAGATAAGCGTCAGGCAATAGATTATAGTTTTGTGCAGAATAATTTGGCTAAGTATGGATAGCTTTAACGTAAAACGGAATATTTGGCAGTAATGTGTATTTATAAGAGTAGGGGAATAATGTGAAACAAGTGGTAATCAGTGGTACAGGTTTATATACCCCAAGCCAATCCATCTCAAACGATGAGCTAGTAGAAGCCTTTAATGCATTTGTAAATGATTACAATGAGACTAATAAGGCACAAATTGAAGCGGGCACAGTAGAGCCTCTAGCTGAAAGTAACAGTGCTTTTATTGAAAAAGCATCTGGCATCAAGAGCCGTTATGTCACCGATAAGACTGGCATCCTGGACCCTAAGCGTATGGCGCCGTCTATCCCAGATCGCTCTAACGATGAGCCTTCTATTCAGTGTGACATGGGAGTAGCCGCCGCCAAGGAAGCCTTGCTTCAGGCTGGTAAAACCGTGGCCGATGTGGACATGGTTATTGTGGCTTGCTCAAACTTGCAGCGTGCCTATCCTGCCATTGCCGTAGAAGTGCAAACTGCTCTGGGCATCGAAGGCTTTGCTTATGATATGAACGTGGCCTGTAGTTCGGCCACCTTTGGCATTCAGTCTGCCATGAGCGCCATTCAAACCGGCTCTGCTCGCTGTGTATTGATGGTGAACCCGGAAATTTGTACCGGTCACTTGAACTTCCGTGACCGTGACAGCCACTTTATCTTTGGTGATGCCTGCACCGCAGTGATCCTGGAAGACATGGAGCTGGCCAGCAGTGAGTCCCAGTTCAAGATCTTAGATACTAAGTTACAGACCGTGTTCTCCAACAATATTCGTAATAACGCGGGTTTCTTGAACCGTTGTGATGAATCTGGGCTGGGTAAGCCAGATAAGCTGTTTATTCAAAATGGCCGCAAAGTATTTAAAGAAGTGTGCCCTATGGTGGCGGCGCAAATTAGCGCTCAGCTGGATCGGCTGGAAATCCCAGCTGACAACCTCACGCGCATGTGGTTACACCAGGCTAACTTGAGCATGAATAAGCTTATTTCCAAGCGCGTATTAGGTCGTGAAGCCAGTCTAGAGGAGTCCCCCGTGATTTTGGACCGTTACGCCAATACCAGCTCGGCGGGATCCATCATTGCCTTCCACTTATATAAAGATGATATAACAGCTGGTCAATTGGGTGTGGTGTGCAGCTTTGGCGCCGGTTACTCCATTGGTAGCGTGGTGCTTGAAAAGCGTTAATTAGCTAGCAATAGCCGTGATTGTAGAAAAAGGGGCCTTGCGCCCCTTTTTTGATTTTGGGGCTTCAAAAATAAAAAAAATGGCTAAAAATGAACTATTTTCCCCATATGTTGCTCTTATAATCATGGAAAATAGAGCAGCTAACTATTTTCACTTAAAAACGATTAACAAAAAAAGTAAGAATGAGGGGACTCACATGACGAACACTAAAATGAAACCACTGGCATTGGCATTTGGCGCAAGTTTATTGGCAGGCGTAGCCACCACTACTGTGGCCGCTGAAAACCCTTTCGCCTCTCAATCTTTAGAGTCTGGCTATAAAGTGGCCATGGAAGGAAAGTGCGGCGAAGGTAAGTGCGGTGGTAAAGCTGAATCTGCTGCCAAGTCTAAAGAAGGCAAGTGTGGTGAAGGCAAGTGCGGCGGTAAGGCTGAATCCAGCGCTAAATCTGGCGAAGGCAAGTGCGGTGAAGGCAAGTGTGGCGGTAAAGACAAAGCAGCCGACAAGTCTAAAGAAGGTAAGTGCGGTGAAGGCAAATGTGGCGGTAAGTCTTAATCTTTACCTGGTTAAAAGACTGAATACGTTAATATAAGGATCGCACATGGCGCTGCAAGGTTCGGGACTGGGGTTACGCCGAGGAATGATGGAAGATTTAGCAGGCTTGAGCAATCAAGATGTGGATTTCCTCGAAGTAGCACCAGAAAACTGGATTGGCGTGGGTGGTCGTTTAGGGAAAGCATTTCGTGAATTTACGGAACGTTTCCCCTTTGCCTGTCATGGTTTATCTTTATCCATTGGCAGCTCGGATAAGCTTGACGTTTCTTTTGTTAAAGACGTTAAGGGTTTTCTGGATGAGCACCAGATCGATATTTACAGTGAGCATTTAAGCTATTGCAGCCATGATGGGCACATGTATGACCTCATGCCCATTCCTTTTACCTTGCCGGCGGCCAAATACGTAGCGGATCGCATTGCGCAAGTGCAAGAAACTTTGCAAAGACCCCTTATCATGGAAAACGTTTCCACCTATGCCTCTCCTGGTCAGGAAATGTCCGAATTGGATTTTTTGTTGGAAGTGGTAGAGCGTGCCGATTGTAAAATATTGTTGGACGTCAATAACGTGTACGTGAACAGCATTAATCATGGTTTTGATGCCCGCCACTATATTCAATCCATACCCAGTAAATACATCGAATACCTGCATATTGCCGGTCATTATGATGAAGCCCCCGACTTATTGGTGGATACTCATGGTGCCAGTATTAAATCCCCTGTATGGGACTTGCTGCAACTTAGTTACGAAGTTCACGGGGTATTACCCACCTTACTGGAAAGAGACTTTAACTTTCCTCCCCTGAATGAATTAATGTCCGAAGTAAATCAAATAAAACAATTTCAGCAAGAGGCTAGTCGTGACCAAGCACTCGCCTAACCCCCTGGGTTTTCAACAAATTCAAAAGAATTTTTCCGATGCCATTCGAGATCCTAAGGGCTACCCAGAAGTGGCAGGGGTGGATGAGCGGCGTATGAGCGTGTATCGCGAGCTCTTTTTCAATAATATAGAAGGGTTTATTAGCGGTGGCTTCCCGGTATTAATGGAATTGCTTAGCCAAGAGCAACAAACCGAATTGGTAAGAGATTTTTTTATCAAACATGCCTGTCATAGCCCATATTTTTTAAAAATAAGTGAAGAGTTTCTGGAATATTTGTTGGATTGCCAACTGAATTTTTTACCTGAATACGCTTATCAATTAGCTCATTGGGAATGGATGGAGCTGTATGCTGACGTGTACCAAAACACCAGTGAACAGATGCCCATCTCGGAATTGGATTTTGAGAAAGACCTTATCGGCATGATCGAATGTGCCTGGTGCCAGGCCTATGATTACCCGGTTCATCAAATAAGTGTCAACAATGCCTGCGAGGCGGCCACTAGCTATTTAATGGTGTACCGAAACCAGCAACTGAAAGTAGAGTTTGTTGCGCTAAACCCTCTCAGCGCCATGTTATTTCAGTGTTTGCAAGGCAATCAACATTTAACGGCCGATGAAATCTTGCGTGACATAGCCACCCAGCAAAAAATGGATATTAACCAGGTGGTGCAGGGCGGGCGTCAAATTCTTCAGCAATGGTGTGATTTGGAATTATTAACCCTGAAAAGCCGTTAACTAAGTCCCCCTTCTCTCTTTTAATCAACGTCTCAGTTTAGCTCTTAATCGAGCAACCTAATTGTTATCGCTTCACAAGGGTGAGGCGTTGTCTTATCTGTGGTGGTATGTTTATTGTACATTTTGGCGTTTCATGGCTATATTTTAGGCATAATTCATTGATGGCTAATCTATCTTTTGTGCATATTGGCCATTAAAGAGCGTTAAAACGGCTATTAAATGAAAAGTTGTAACAAAACTGTCATATAGTCTTTGTAATATTATTGTCATATATTGATGAAATTACTAAGGTGAATGATCATGAAAACTCCTCTAATTGCACTGGTTGCATCTATGGCTCTGGCGTCAGCCGCGCAGGCAGACAGCAAATTCTATGGCAAGATGAATGTAACCGCAGGTTACAACGATTCAGCTGAAGCTTTTGGTGTAGAAAGTAATGCCAGTCGTGTGGGCATTAAAGGCAGTGAAGAATTAGCATCGTCTAAATTGATTTACCAGGCCGAATATCAGATTGATGTGGATGGCGATGGTAGTGTTTTAGGTCAGCGTGATACCTATATTGGATTGGCTTATGAAAATATGGGAACGGTAAAAATGGGTGTCATGGATACCCCATTGAAAAAGTCTCAGGGTAAGTACGACTTATTCAACGACATAGTGGATATTAAGACAGTATTAGACGGCGAGAATCGAATTGCCAATTCAGTAAACTATACCACCGCCATGAGCGGTCCTTTCCAGGCTTCTCTGTCCTTTATGATGGCCGAAGAGGCAGCGGGAAAAGGCAGTGATGGTATTTCTGCCAGTGTGACCTATAAAGAAGGGCCTGTGTACGCGGCGGTGGCATTAGACGACAGTGTTCCGGGTAAGCAAACTTCAAACCTGCGTGCCACGGTGATTTATAGCCTGGGCGATATGCGTATTGGCGGTATTCTTAATAAAGTGGACACCTCGGACACAGGTGATGGTGAGCTGGCTGTGGGGGCAAACGTATCGTTTAAAATGGGCATGAATACCTTAAAAGCCCAGCTTGAATCCGGTGACCAAGTAGCGGTAGGAGCCAGTAGCTTGTCATTAGGGGTGGATCGTAAGTTGGCTAAAACCACTAAGGCATTTGCTTACCTTAATCAATTTGATAGCGATACAGCAAATTCAGACGTATTAGTATTGGCAGTGGGCCTTGAACATAAGTTCTAGGTTTATTGTGTCAGCTTTATAAAGCCCAAGTGTTATTCGCTTGGGCTTTTTTATGTCTGAATATTAGTGATTACTCAGAAAAAGGGCTTGGTTGTGATCTAAAAATGCTCATTTTAGGATTGTCTTTTATACTTGTAAATAGTCTGTTGCAAGCAGGCGGTTGAGTTTCGCTGGCCTGCTTGTTTTAATGTGCGCTGATTTTTTGGAAACAGTTGTATGCGGTTAATCATTTTCACTTTATTAGTTATATTTTCGTTCCAATCTCAGGCCAACGACCAGGATCCATGGGAAGCCTGGAACCGAGACGTATTTGCGTTTAATGAAACTCTAGATTACTACACGTTAAAACCGGTGGCTCAGGCCTATCGAAATGTGACGCCTCAAGTAGTGGACGATGCTATCACTAATGTTTTCAGTAACCTGGGAGAGCCTGTCATCATTGTGAGCAACCTAGCCCAGGGCAATTTTTTGGATGCCTTATCTGATACTGGTCGCTTTATAGTGAACTCTACTCTGGGCATATTGGGTGTTTTTGACGTGGCCCGCCACATTGGACTGGAAAAACACAACGAAGACATAGGGCAGGCATTGGCGTTTTGGGGAGTGGATTCCGGGCCCTATTTGGTGCTGCCAATATTAGGCCCCAGCACAGTGCGAGATACTGCCGGCTTCACAGTGGAAACCTTTGCTCTCACCGACATCAGCGTGAGCAGTCAGGCCTTTGAAAGTGATGAGCTATTTTATAGCATGGTATATGGGAAATACTTGGATATACGGGCCGACCTTATACCCACAGAAGGGCTTATTAGTGGTGACCGCTATTCTTTCATTCGCAGCTTTTATCTGCAGCGCAGAGAGTATCTGATTAACAACGGGGAAGTGGAAGATGATTTCAGCGATGACTTTGATGAAGAGTTTGAGGATGATTTTTAATCGCAGCGCCAACAAGCCGCGTCTTCTGCGATTAAATAGATAGTTACCGGTCGCTAACCCAGTATTTCAATGATTTCAGCCCCGTAACAATATACGTCACCATCCTGCATCACACGCTTAATGCGAATGCAGGCATTTAGCGCATCAAACTTATTTTGATAAGAAGGCATATAAGCCACCGCTTCATCACCAATGTTCAGCTCATCGTTAAGTTCCAGGCACATGCCAGTGCCACTTAAATCAACGCACACACATTGCAGAGTACGATCCCCAAAAGTAAGTGTAACCGGGGTTTCTACGCGCATGCGGATGTAATCGCGTTTTTCCTGGTAGCGGGTGGCTAGGCTCATTATTATTATCCTTTTTGTTAGTCCTTAAGTGTTAGCTTTTCAACTCTGCCAGATTTTTGGGCTTGTTCCAAGCATTAAGCATTCGCTGCAATTTACGTGACAAAACCTCTGTATTTTCTAATTTAGGTGCCATTGTGCTAAAGGATTCAAACCGCCTATTTTAGGTGCTTGCGTGCGCTGTGGCAGCCCTGTAAGGTGGCCCAGCAAAAATAATAACAAAGACTGTGAAGGCACCCGATGGAAGAGGTAAACGGCCGAATTCTGGTCATAGATGATGAAACCATCGTACGCGACAGTATCGTGGCGTATTTGGAAGACAGTGGCTTTGAGGTCTTTGAGGCCGAAAATGGTCAAGAGGGTGTGGCTTGTTTTAACAGTCAGCGACCCGATGTGGTGTTGTGTGATCTGCGAATGCCCAACATGGATGGCTTGGCAGTTTTAAAAGAAATTAATCTAATTCGCGCTAATACCCCATTTATAGTGGTTTCAGGAGCCGGCGTCATGGCCGATGTGGTAGAGGCTTTGCGTTTGGGGGCCAGCGATTATCTCATTAAACCCATCCTGGATTTGGAAGTACTAGAGCACAGTATTCGTCGCAATTTAAAGCAACAAGCCCTCCTCAACGAAAATATCGTCTACCGCCATCAGCTGGAGCGAAAAAACAAAGCACTCGAACACCGGTTTGAAGAGCTTAAACTGGATCAATTAGCGGGCCGTGAAGTACAAAAACGCATGCTGCCAGAGGTGCAATCCCAAATAGACGGTATCGAGTTTAATTACCATATTATTCCCAGCCTGTATTTAAGTGGCGATTTTGTTGATTACTTTCCCATCAGTAAAGATAAGGTGGTGTTTTACATCGCTGATGTAAGTGGACACGGTGCATCATCGGCTTTCATTACCGTAATGCTGAAAAACCTGAGTAATCGGCTGCGCCGTAATTTAAAGCGCCAGTCCACTGACGACTTGCTGTACCCAGATAAAGTCATTAGCCGTATCAATAAAGAACTGGTAGACGCGGCACTGGGCAAGCATGTGAGTGTGTTTTGGGGCATGATAGATTTGCCAACCAGCATGCTTTCTTATAGTGTTGGCGGCCAATTTCCCATGCCCATTTTACGCAATGCTCAAGGTGTGCAATATTTAACCGGCTGCTCTCAGCCTGCTGGTCTTTTTGCCGAAGCGCAATACAGCACCTATCATATTGAATTAGGGGAAGAATTTGAGTTAGTGGCACTGTCAGATGGTATTCTGGAGGTGTTACCGCAGGAATGCTTGGCAGATAAAGAAGCGCGTTTGCTTAAGTGGGTGGAATTGGGACAATTAAATACAGAAAACCTGGAGCAATTATTGAATATCCAGGAAGGCAAAGAGATTCCGGATGATATTACTTTGCTGTCACTTGCCAGGACAAAATAACTATGGATTCGGGAAAAATTCTCGTAGCTCAAAGTCTGGGTATTTATATCGTCAAATTTGTTGGTGATGTGCGCCTGAGCTTATGTTCCACGCTAGATCAATACACCAATAAGATGTTTGAGGATGATGGTTTTAAAACCGTGATTATCGATCTTACCGAAACTAAATGTATCGACAGCACCTCGCTGGGCCAGCTGGCGAAAATTTCTATCCTGTATAAAGAAAAGTACGACCAGTTACCGACCATCGTCTCCACTGAAGAAGACATTAACCGTATTCTCATGAGTATGGGTTTTAATAAGGTTTTTCATATTGTCCATGAAATGGAACCCAGGGTAGATAACCTGGATGAATTACCGTTGGAAATGGTCGATGAACAAGAAATGAAACATCAGGTGCTGCAAGCGCACAAATTACTGATGGATATGAATCAAAATAACCGTGCGGCTTTTCAAGACCTGGTTAATAGTTTAGAAGAAAATTAGTAGTCCTATGAAGAACGAATTAAACAGTAAAAAAGCCACCGTGATTGGTGGTGGTAGTTTTGGTACTGCTATAGCGAACATTTTGGCCGAAAATGGCTTTCAGGTTTGTCAGTGGATGCGTAATCAGCAGACCATTTTAGATACGAATACCCATCATGAGAATAAAAAATACCTTCCAGGGGTTGTCTTGCATGATGCCATTGAAGCCACAGATGACTTGCAATACGCCATCGCCGACTCGGCCGTTTTATTTTATGCCATTCCCAGTCAATCGTTTCGTGAAATAGTAGAAAGGACAAAGGGCTTGGTGGCGGAAGATCAAATCCTCATCAGTACCACTAAGGGCATTGAGCCACAGGGCTTTAATCTCATGAGCGATGTCTTGCGCCAAGTGTTTCCCACGAATCCTGTGGGGGTCATCAGTGGCCCTAATCTGGCCAAGGAAATTGCCAATCGTCAGTTGGCGGCTTCGGTCATTGCCAGTAAAAACAAACGTGTTCGCGACTTTATACAGCAAAGTTTAAGTTGCAGTTTCTTTCGCATTTATGTCAACGCCGACATGTATGGTGTGGAATTAGGCGGCGCGCTAAAGAACATTTATGCCATCATCACTGGCATGGCGGCGGCCTTGGGTTATGGTGAGAATACCAAAGCCATGCTGATTACTCGTAGCCTGGCTGAAATGAGCCGTTTTGCCGTCTCTCAAGGGGCAAACCCCATGACCTTTTTGGGTTTGGCCGGAGTAGGTGATTTAGTGGCCACCTGTGTATCGCCGCTAAGCCGAAACTATCGGGTAGGCTATGCTGTGGGTAAGGGCGAAAATTTAGAGCAAGCCATTGAGTCTTTAGGTGAAGTGGCCGAAGGCATTAATACCCTGCGTTATATTCGCCAACAGGCCAACGAAAACAGCATCTATATGCCGCTGGTGAGCGCCCTTTATGCTGTATTGTTTGAAGGGGCCAGTGCCGATCAGGTGGCCAATGCCCTCATGACCGGCGAACAAAATACCGATGTGGAATTTTCCTTACCAAGAGGTGCATAAAGCATGGACAAGACCTGGAAAGACAATATTAAATCGGAGTCGTTTTGGCTGCGCAGTTTATTCATGATTTTCTTTTTGATGGTCTATCGCATTGTCGATCTACTGGTTCTGCTGGTGGCCTTGAGTCAGTGGCTCTACATGTTATTAACCGGTGACAGCAATGCCAGTTTAAGCCGCTTTGCCGGTGGCCTTAGCCAATATGTGGCGCAAATTATTAAATATTTGGGCTACCACACCGAGCAAAAACCTTTCCCGTTTAACGACTGGCCAGGACGAGGCAGTCAGACGCCGTCCGCTCAGGACAGTCTTAAGGATGCCGGACAGTAGCCTTCAAGGTTTATAGGCGCGTCAGCTAAGCACAGGATGCTGTAAAGTAATGCACCAACTTTATATTTTACGCCATGGTCAGGCGCACATGCAGGCTCCCAGGGATGAGTTAAGAGAGCTCACCGAACTGGGAGCTAAGCAGGTTTTTAACAGTGCCCAGCAACACCTGTCGAGCATTCGTTTCGATCATATCTTTGTGAGCCCCTACGTTCGCGCCCAGCAGAGTTTTGTCCAAGTAAAGGCCGCTCAGGTGGCGTTTTCCCAAACGCAAACTGTTCCTTGGATTACCCCTGATGTGAATACCTCAGGGGCCATCAATGAGCTGGCTTCTTTGCTAGGTGATGACCTGAATATCTTACTGGTGTGCCATCAAACATTTGCCGGGCGTTTAGCCAGTCAGCTGTGTGATGGCCGCGAGCAGGGCATGCACGTGGATACCGGCGCCATTATTCATATTCAAACCGAGGTATTTGCCAGTCAGTGTGGAATTTTTCAAAACATGCTCATTGGCTAATTGTTCCCGCCCTTTTATGCTCGCTCTGTGCGTTTGCAGATGTGGGGGAGGGGTTGTTGTGGCGGGTACACCTGCCTAAACATCCGGCCAACTTTCTGTTTGGTACCATTCATGTGGATGATAAACGGGTTAAAAAATTAAACCCTCAAGTGATTCGTCGCTTTAACGAAGCCAAAACCCTGTGCCTTGAAATTCTCCCCGATCGTGAAACCCAAGTGAGCATTGGCTTGGCCATGCTGCTGCCCAAGAAAAAATTTCTTGATGATATTTTGGGTGAAACCCTCTTTAACCGCCTAAGCCTGACCCTTAATAGGATGGGGGTAGACCCAGTGCAAGCCAGCCACCTTAAACCTTGGGCGGCCATGATGATATTGAGTCGCCCTAAAAGCCACGGGGGCTTTGCATTAGACGAACAGCTGTATCACTGGGCCGAGTATCAATACAAAGAGTTATGTGCGCTGGAAACCCTGCAAGAGCAGTTGGCGGTGTTTGATGGCTTAAATAATAAAGATCAAATAGCCTTGTTGACCGACACTCTGGATAACTGGCCCTTGCTGCACGACATGAACGAGCAGCTAATCAAAGCCTATGTGGCCGGTAACTTGGATGAAATCTATCGGCGCAGCCTAGAAGTTCAAAGCAGTGATCATGAATTGTCACAAAGATTAAGAGATACCCTCATTGACCAGCGCAATATTCGCATGTTAAATCGTATGCTGCCCACGTTAAAAAAAGGGCGAAGTTTTATCGCTGTGGGGGCTTTGCATTTACCCGGTAAAAAAGGCCTTTTAAATTTATTGCGCAAACAGGGATTTGTGGTGACCCCACCCAGGGTATCGCTGAGCCCCTGGTGATGGTGAATCGTAAACAGTTATGACAAAAGATATTATTCATTTTTCCCATGCCAATGGCATTCCTGCAAAAAGTTATTCCGTTTTATTGGATGCGTTGGGCAAGCATTATGAGGTGGGGTTCATCCCTATGCTGGCCCATAATCCGGCATTCCCAGTTAATGATAATTGGTCCGACCTGGCAGACGAACTCATTGATTACTTACAAAAAACCTACTCACAGCCTGTCATTGCGGTAGGTCATAGTTTCGGGGGTGTGCTCAGTTACATCGCCGCCAGACGCCGCCCGGATCTTATTAAGCAAGTGGTGTTACTGGATGCTCCCATATTGGAGCGAATGTTTTCCATGCTGATTAAAATGGCCAAGCGATTTAATCTCATGGATAAAATCACCCCAGCTGGGCGTACGTTGGGCCGTCAGGAAATTTGGCAGGATAAAGTGCAGGCATTTGAGTACTTTAAAGATAAAAGCCTGTTTCGCAAAACAGATCCCAGGTGTTTGCAGGACTATATTACCCATGGCACTCAGCCTTGTGATGATGGCGTGCGACTAAGTTTTAATACGGCCACCGAAATTAATATTTTTCGCACTGTGCCTCATAACCTGTACCGAAAAAATGCCAATATAAAAGTTCCTGGCGCGATGATTTATGGGCGCCAAAGTAATGTGGTGCGGCCTTTTCAGGTTAAGTATATGCGCAATAAAATGGGGTTGTATGCCAGCGGGTTTACAGGCACTCATTTGTTTCCTTTGGAGACACCGGAGGCCACCGCTGCAAAAATTCATCAAACCATTCAGACATTAAAAACTTGGAAAGCGCCGATCAGTGAATGACGGCGGGTGTGACAGGTTGCATATAAGATATTTCATATTGTAAGGGTTTAGCTTCATGGCAAGCGTTCTGCGTTTAAAGATTAAGGGCATAGATATCCATGCCCTGCAATGGGGTAACCCAGACGGCGTGCCGGTGTTGGCGTTACATGGCTGGTTGGATAACGCTGCCAGCTTTACCCATTTGGCCCCTTTGCTGGAAAACTGTAATGTGGTGGCGGTAGATTTACCCGGGCACGGTTTAAGCGGCCACTGGCCTGATTTCCATCACTATCATATGTGGGCCGGTGTAGAGGACGTAGAGCTAATCCTTGACGCTCTGGGTTGGCAAACTTGCCATCTAATGGGGCACTCCATGGGGGCAGTGATTGCCACTCTTTACGCAGGCACGTTTCCCAAGCGCTTAAACTCGTTAACCCTCATCGAGGCCATTGGCCCCATGGCTGGCACTTTGGATGAGGCTCCACAAAGATTGGCGGAAGCTATTAATAGCATGAAAACCCATAACGCCAGTCAAAAGCCCAAGCCGAATATGGATAGCTTTGTTCAGACCCGCTTGAAGGGCCCATTAAAACTGTCACCGCAATCGGCTGCCTTGCTTATGGAGCGCAGCGTGGTGAAAAGCACCGATGGATTGTGTTGGTCAAACGACAAACGTCTTAAATACACCTCCATGATGCGTTTACCCGAGCCTTTAATCGGTGCCTTTATCAAGGCCATTGAATGCCCTGTGTTGGGGGTTTTTGCCAATGACGGTTTATATACCAAAGAAAGAATCGACGGGCGCTGGGGGCAATTAAACCACGCAAAAACATTGTGCTGGTTTGATGGAGGGCACCATCTACACCTTGATGGAGATGTGCCCGTCATAGCAAATACGGTTAACCGATTTTTGCAGGCGCTTTAAAGTCTCTGGCCCTTCAACCAATAGGTTGATATTGGGCCGGGTGACGTTGCTGGCCTCTGTGGGTTTGGGCTGAGGTGATAAGATTAGCCCCGTCCAAGTTCATAGAGACTTATGACTTATGGCAGGTATGGATTTAATACCAGCAGGTTAAAATCCCTATACGTGTGGCAGGTGCTAAACTTGCTCTAGCACACACAGAAATGAGAGTTGAAATTGGAGAAAATTGTATGATGCGTTCTTTTATAATGGCCATGGCGCTGTGTTTATCAACCTCTGCGTTTGCGGTTTCGGTGGGCGATGCAGCCCCTAATTTTAAGTTGCCAAATTTACAAACAGGCAAGCTGGAG
>Ga0209290_1000519_pt1 | contig 26943 bp, 20 predicted proteins | sample EN1Hudsemesocosm_2_FD_184632 | JGI IMG/M metagenome (GOLD analysis project Ga0209290, IMG submission 184632) | Methane-oxidizing microbial communities from mesocosms in the Hudson Canyon - EN10B Hudson Canyon (SPAdes) (version 2) | ecosystem: Environmental > Aquatic > Marine > Cold seeps... | reverse complement strand
GAAGCACCGCTTCAAGTGGCTTTTGGCGTCTGCCAAGGAAGGCAGGCTGGGAGGAGCTCCAGGGATGGAAAGTAAGATTGCTGTCCAATCAAACAGATCGCTTTTATCTTTAGCGCTTCCTCTTTTATCTCAACACCCACCAAGCCCTGCATCCGTTAATTCCTTTAGGGGCACGCCGTGAATACCTCGCTGCGCTCTCCCTGTAGGCTCGACCCCGGCCAACCATTCCATGCATTCATGGCGCTACGCTCCATGCCGCGTGAACGTCCCAGAAAGAAACCAACGGATGCAGTGCTGCCAAACACCTGAGTAGATTCAAAAAGATCAATATACCATCTGCTACTTATGTGGCTAATTCAAATAATAGAAATCCTCCACAAGTAAACCACAAAAAAGTGAAAGGTTTACCATCATGTATTACCATGGGTTAAACAACTTATATCGAGCACAGTTATGCTACGAAATTTATTAGAAATATTGGCTGACGGAGATTTCCATTCCGGTGAGGAATTAGGAACTCAACTAGGTGTAACTCGTGCCGCTGTGTGGAAGCAATTAAAAAAACTAGAATCATTAAACATCCCATTATCATCAGTAAAGGGGAAGGGTTATCGTTTGAGTGATGCGATTCAATTGCTCAGTGAAGATAAGATCAAAGAGGACATCGAGGGTCGTTTAGATTGCCTAGAAGTCTTACTGAATACAGAATCTACTAACAGCTATTTGTTAGATAAAGCTTCTGATCATATGGGTAAGCGATATGCTGTTCTGGCGGAAAAGCAAGAAAGCGGCCGTGGAAGACGAGGGCGAACTTGGGTTAGTCCTTTTGGTAAGAATATCTATTTATCCTTATTATGGTCGTTCAGTGGTGGGCTTGGCAGCTTGGAAGGGTTAAGTCTTGTTGTTGCGATTGCAGTTGAGCGTGCGTTATCAGAGCTAGGTGTGAATGATGCCAAGTTAAAATGGCCAAATGATGTTTACTTAGATCAGAAAAAATTAGCCGGTATATTATTAGAGGTTAGTGGTGAATATAGTGGTCATTGTCAGGTTGTTATTGGTATTGGATTGAATGTTAAGTTATCGGATTATGATGCAGAAAGTATTGACCAGCCTTGGGCTCAATTATCCGAACATTTAGAAAGCGCTGATCGTAATAAAATTGCTTCTACGATGATTAATCATTTAATTAAGGTCATCGAAGAATTTGATAAGTTCGGCTTCGAACCATTTATTGATTATTGGACAAAGAGAGATGCTTTTCTGAATAAAGAAGTGGATTTAATACTTCCTAACTTAATTCGCTCTGGTATAGCTAAAGGTATTAATAAAAAAGGAGAGCTATTGTTGGCGACAGCAGATGGTTTAGAAACTATCAACGCAGGTGAACTTAGCTTACGGTTGAAAAATGCACCTTCTAATTGATGTTGGTAATACTAGAATTAAGTGGGTCTATATTGATTCAGTTTATGCTGATATTGGCAGAACTCAGTTTGGTCAACTGGTTGAGCTGACAAGGTTCATTAACTCGATCGATATTAGTAATACGAAAGTGATGATTGCTGCAGTGAACCAGACTGATGACTTGAAAGGCTTGATTCAGGGGGCTGATTTTGAACAAGTTGATTGGGTGGTTAGCCAGCAGAAGCAAGCTGGAGTTGTAAATAGCTATCAAGTTCCCGAAAGAATGGGAGTTGATCGTTGGTTGGCGATGATTGCTGCGTATCATTTACGTGATACGCTGACTTTTACCTCAGGGGTTATCGTTATCGATGCGGGTAGTGCGATGACTATAGATGTTGTAGATGCAGTTGGTAAGCATCTGGGTGGTTATATCGTTCCTGGCCTGATGATGGCTCAACACGCTTTATTTACTAATACAGAGCAGGTCATTCGCTATAATGAAGCAAGTGTTTTGGCTCAGAGAGACAATAGCAAATTTAAGCTGGGTAATAATACGCTGCAGTGTGTAGAGTATGGTGTAGTGAATCAGCTGGTTGCTTTGATAACCTATGTTACGGATAAATATCCAGATTTTAAAATCATTTTCTCTGGTGGAGATGGTGATATGTTGGCAAGTTTTTTTGATTCACCTGTAGTGGATCAGAACCTTGTCTTGAAAGGACTTTGGCAGGTGAGAAAATAAATGCGTTGGGTATTCTTAAGTTTAGTGTGTTTGAATTTATTGGTGATGGTTTGGTTCTGGCGTGATCAGGCAGGAATGACTGTTGATACTCCGCAGGCTGATAGATCTAATACTGATGGACAGTCTTTAATTTTACTGTCTGAATTAAATCAAGGTGAGCTCAATTTCAAAACACAAAAAGAGTCTGAAAAAACTAATAATGAGCAGCGTTGTTATAGTGTGGGGCCATTTAAGGATGAGAATGATGCTAAGTTTTTAGGTATACGTGCCGAAGCGTTGGGGTTTTCATCTGAAATGCGTAGCCTAGCAACAGGGGGGAGTATTGAGCATTGGGTTCATGTTCCTCCTTTAGCAAACCGCCAGCAATCACTGCAATTGCTGCGCGAGTTACAAGGACGAGGGATCGACAGTTATATTATTACTCAGGGTGATTTAGCTGAGGGTATCTCTCTGGGGCTGTTCAGGAATCAGACTTCTGCTGAGAGGCTTACGGAGAAAATGCGCGGAATGGATTATAACGTCATCATTAAAGAAGTGATTAGAGGTGAGAAAGAGCTTTGGTTGGAATTCCCGCAAGTTACGCAATTGACGGAAGCGATGCGTAAGCGAGTAGTGGGTGAAGGAGCAGAATTAAACTGGATGTTAACTGACTGCTCTAATTCTAATTAAATCTCTAAGTTTTTAATAAATAAGAGAAAAAGTGTTGACAGGAATTCTAATGCTGACATAATGCGCGTCATTCCTGGTGGGGTTCCCGAGTGGCCAAAGGGATCAGACTGTAAATCTGACGCGCAAGCTTCGAAGGTTCGAATCCTTCCCCCACCACCATTATTCAGACTATTTGATTTGATCAAGTAGTTGATGCAGATCTTGTTTCACTGCATCAAAGAGCTGAGTTGCGGGTGTGGTACAATGGTAGAACCTCAGCCTTCCAAGCTGATGATGAGGGTTCGATTCCCTCCACCCGCTCCAATTTAGAAAGATTTGTTGCTGATATAGCTCAGTCGGTAGAGCGCATCCTTGGTAAGGATGAGGTCGGCAGTTCGAATCTGCCTATCAGCACCAGTATTCAACAGAGAAGGTAGGCTTATGCCTGCCTTTTTGTTGTGTGTTCGAAAAATAAATTCATACCTCAACGAGAGATTTAAGGTCATGGCAAAAGAGCAATTTGAACGTAATAAAACCCACGTTAACGTTGGCACAATTGGCCACGTTGACCATGGTAAAACAACTCTAACAGCTGCGCTAACTCGCGTAGCTGCAGAAGTTTTCGGTGGCGAAATGGTAGATTTCGCTAACATCGATAATGCACCAGAAGAGCGTGAGCGTGGTATCACGATCGCAACTTCTCACGTTGAGTATGAAACTCCTGATCGTCACTACGCACACGTAGATTGCCCAGGTCACGCCGATTATGTTAAGAATATGATCACTGGTGCTGCTCAGATGGACGGCGCAATCTTAGTTTGTGGCGCAACTGATGGCCCTATGCCTCAGACTCGTGAGCACATCTTGTTGTCTCGTCAGGTTGGTGTTCCATACATCGTTGTATTCTTGAACAAAGCTGACCTTCTTGCTGAAGATTGCGGCGGCGCCGATTCTGAAGAATATGAAGAAATGGTTGAGCTAGTAGAAATGGAGCTTCGTGAGCTTCTTTCTGAATACGATTTCCCAGGTGACGATACTCCAATCATCGCTGGTTCTGCTCTTATGGCATTGAACGGTGAAGATGAGAACGAAATGGGTACTTCTGCGGTTAAGAAGCTTCTAGAATCTCTAGACTCTTACATCCCAGAGCCAGAACGTGCAGTAGATGGTGATTTCATTATGCCAATCGAAGACGTTTTCTCTATTCAAGGTCGTGGTACTGTTGTTACTGGTCGTGTTGAGCGCGGTATCATCAACACGGGTGACGAAGTTGCGATTATCGGTCTTAAGGAAACTACCACTACTACTTGTACTGGTGTTGAGATGTTCCGTAAGATTCTTGACGAAGGTCGTGCTGGTGAGAACTGCGGTATTCTTTTACGTGGTACTAAGCGTGAAGATGTTCAGCGTGGTCAAGTATTGGCTAAGCCTGGTTCAATCACTCCTCACACTACTTTCTCTGCAGAAGTATACGTGTTGGGTAAAGAAGAAGGCGGTCGTCACACTCCTTTCTTCAAAGGTTACCGTCCACAGTTCTACTTCCGTACTACAGACGTAACAGGTGCTTGTGAGCTACCTGAAGGCGTTGAGATGGTAATGCCTGGTGATAACGTAAACTTGACTGTAACTCTAATCGCTCCAATCGCGATGGATGAAGGTCTACGTTTCGCTATCCGTGAAGGTGGCCGTACTGTAGGTGCTGGTGTTGTTGGTAAAGTAATCGCTTAATCGATTCTTACTACGCACTTTAAAAAGGCCGCTTCTAGCGGCCTTTTTTGTGCCTGTAAGAAAATGCTAAAAGATAAAAGCGTTACACCACGGATATCACGGAGGCGCTTCGCTCCACGGAGGAGGGCTAAGAAAGTACTAAAAGAACATGCTTAGGATTTTGGGTTGATATGTAGGCAATCATCACCTTCTTTTGCTGTGTGTCTTTTATCTTTCCTCTGTGTAGCGAAGCGCCTCCGTGATCTCCGTGGTGAATATTCTTTTGTCTTTTCTTCAAGGCAATAAAAAACCCCAGCAGCTTTCGCTACTGGGGTTTTTTTAACGCTTTAATAAGTAATCAAATTACTTCTTAGCGTTACGCTCTTTCTCTTCTGCAATTACTTTTTCAGCAACTGAGTTAGGGCAAGGCGCGTAATGTGCGAATTCCATCGAGAACTGACCACGACCAGAAGTCATAGTACGTAGAGATCCGATGTAACCGAACATTTCAGACAGTGGAACGTCAGCTTTAATGCGTACGCCAGAAGCACCAGCTTCTTGACCAGCGATCATGCCACGACGACGGTTAAGGTCACCAATAACATCACCAACGTGATCATCAGGAGTAAATACATCAACCTTCATGATTGGTTCAAGAAGCTGAGGCTTAGCCTTAGGGATAGACTGACGGAAAGCGCCTTTAGCAGCGATTTCGAAAGCTACAGCAGAGGAGTCAACTGCGTGGAAACCACCGTCAAATACTTCAATTTCAACATCAAGCACAGGGAAGCCGGCTAGAACACCCGTATCCATCATGCCTTTGAAGCCCTTCTCGATTGCTGGGAAGAATTCCTTAGGAACGTTACCACCAACAACAGTAGAAGAGAAAGTGAAGCCAGAACCCTGTTCGCCAGGCTTGATGCGGTAATCGATCTTACCGTATTGACCAGAACCACCAGACTGCTTCTTGTGCGTGTAAGAATCTTCAACTTCTTGGTTGATCGTCTCACGGTAGGCAACTTGTGGCTCGCCTACTTCAAGGTCAACACCATAAGTACGCATCAAGATGTCTACTTTAATGTCTAGGTGCAATTCACCCATGCCGCGTAGAATCGTCTGACCCGTTTCTTCGTCAGTGTGAACCAAGAATGTTGGATCTTCAGCAACCATTTTACCGATCGCGATGCCCATTTTCTCAGCACCACCTTTATCTTTAGGTGTAACAGAGATAGAGATTACTGGCTCAGGGAATACCATGGCTTCAAGAGTACATTCATTCTTAGGATCGCAAAGCGTGTGACCCGTCTGAACGTTCTTCATACCAACGATGGCGATAATGTCACCAGCTTGTGCAGAGTCTAATTCTTTACGCTCATCCGCTTCCATTTCACACATACGACCGATACGCTCAGTCTTACCAGTGAAAGAGTTAAGGATGGTATCGCCTTTCTTCAACTTACCAGAGTAAATACGAATAAAGGTTAGGGCGCCAAAACGGTCATCCATGATCTTAAACGCAAGTGCGCGGAAAGGTTCGTCTACAGAAACAACGGCTTTCTGGCCAGTTGGCTCACCAACTTCATCCGTTAGATCTTGTGGGATAACGTCTGTTGGGCTTGGTAGGTAATCAACAACAGCATCTAGAATTAACTGGATACCCTTGTTCTTAAATGCAGAGCCACAGTAAGTTGGGAAGAATGCAAGTTCGTTAGTACCCTTACGGATACAAGCCTTAACTTGTTCCATGGTAGGCTGTTCGCCATCCATGTAAGCCATCATTAAGTCGTCGTCTTGCTCAACAGCTGTTTCGATTAACTGTTCATAGTACATGTCAACGTCTTCAACCATATCGGCTGGTACGTCTTCAACTACGTAGTTTTCTGGAAGGCCAGAGTCATCCCAGATATAGGCTTTCTTAGAAAGAATATCTACAACGCCAACGAAATCATCTTCTGTACCGATCGGTAAGGTCATGATTAAAGGAGTAGCACCCAATACGTTCTGAACCTGGTCAGTAACGCGGAAGAAGTCAGCACCTAAACGGTCTAGCTTGTTTACGAAGATGATACGGGCAACGCCAGACTCATCGGCATAACGCCAGTTAGTTTCTGATTGAGGCTCAACACCACCAGAACCACAGAAAACACCAATACCGCCATCAAGTACTTTCAAAGAACGATAAACTTCAACTGTGAAGTCAACGTGTCCAGGAGTATCGATCACGTTCATGCGGTGATCTTTCCAGAAAGTTGTGATTGCAGCAGACTGAATGGTAATACCACGCTCAGCTTCCTGCTCCATGAAATCGGTAGTCGATTCACCGTCGTGCACTTCACCGGTCTTGTGGATTTTACCGGTAAGTTTAAGGATACGCTCGGTAGTTGTAGTCTTACCCGCATCAACGTGGGCGAAGATACCGATATTTCTGTATTTCGATAAGTCAGTCATAGCATTACTCAATAAGCTAAGGTGTATAAAAATTCGTGCGCCATTCTACAGGCTTTAGCCTGTTCGTGGCATAAAATTTAATCAATTTGATGAAATTTTAAAAAATAGGCGCGGTATTTTGAGTGAATGCGTGGTAAATGGCCAGTAAAACTTCATTATTAAGTAAAACATGGAGCAACTATTAGCTTAATGGTCGATTAAAGGACTGGGTACAATAAAATCGGCATGTAGGCGCTAGTGAAATACTGCTTGGGTGGTCATGAAATAGAGGTAGGTATGTTTATCTGAGCTTGCTGTATCAAGGTAGTGCAAATAGATTGCCCTAATGCTGGGTTGCAGGATGATGAGGTAAAATTGATTGTAGGAGTGATCTTTACTGCTAATTAGAGGTTGCTAAAGAAATTAATAATGGCATAATTGCGGCGCCTTAAATGGTGCGGTAGTTAAAAGAAAGCATTAATCAAATTAATGCTTGATAAAGCGTAATGGGTGCTGTATCTTTCTGCGCCCTAAACCAAATAAAGGCCACTAGTTCAATTGGTAGAGCGTCGGTCTCCAAAACCGAATGTTGGGGGTTCGAGTCCCTCGTGGCCTGCCAAATTCTTAAATGGTAGCTTCGGCTGCCATTTTTGGCTTTAGGGAAAGCATAATGAGCGCAGATAGTAATACACAAAAATCGCCACTAGATATTGTTAAATGGATTTTGGCGATCGCCTTCTTGGCTGCAGCGGTAGTTGGTAACTATGTATATGCCAATGAGCCACTTCTATACCGTGTATTAGGTGTAGTAGTTCTTATGTTGGTCGGTGCAGTGATTGCATTGACGTCCAGTCAAGGTAAGGCTTTCTTACAGTTATTGAAAGAAGCCAACATCGAACGTCGTAAAGTTGTTTGGCCAACTCGTCAAGAGACTACACAAACTACATTGATTGTAGTTGTGGTTGTCGTTCTTATGTCGCTGGTATTGTGGGGTGTTGATTCACTACTCAGCTGGTTAATCTCATTGCTACTAGGTTAGGCTGAGGAAGCATAATGTCAAAACGTTGGTATGTGGTTCACGCTTATTCAGGTTACGAAAAACGCGTCCTGAGTGGTTTGAACGAAAGAATTGAATTGCATGATATGCAAGATCAGTTTGGCGAGATTTTAGTGCCGACTGAAGAAGTCATCGAAATGCGCGATGGCAAAAAGCGTAAGAGTGAGCGCAAATTCTACCCAGGTTATGTTTTGGTAGAAATGGAAATGAATGATGATACGTGGCATCTGGTTAAGCAGACTCCGCGTGTTCTTGGTTTTATTGGCGGTACTGCTGATAAGCCTGCACCAATTTCAACTCGTGAAGCGGATGCTATTCTGCAGCGTGTTCAGGATGGTGCTGAGTCTCCAACTCAGAAAACTGTTTACGAGCCTGGCGAAATTATTCGCGTTATTGATGGTCCGTTTGCAGACTTTAATGGTGTTGTCGAGACCGTTGATTATGCTAAGTCACGCTTGAAGGTAGCGGTTACGATTTTTGGTCGTAATACGCCAGTTGAGCTTGAGTTTACGCAGGTAGAGAAAAGCGTATAGAATTTTTTAGCCTCGATTTATCGGGGCTTGTTTAATCGGGGAGCTAGTTCAGCTAGCGCTATACCCAATCGGAGTAAAATATGGCTAAGAAAGTTGAAGCTTATATCAAGTTGCAAGTTGCAGCTGGTAAAGCAAACCCAAGTCCACCTGTTGGTCCTGCATTAGGTCAGCACGGTCTAAATATCATGGAATTCTGTAAGGCGTTCAATGCTCAAACTCAGAGCATGGAAGCTGGTGCACCAGTTCCTGTAATTATTTCTGTATACAGCGATCGTAGCTTCACATTTGAAGTTAAGACTCCGCCAGCTTCTTTCTTGTTGAAGAAGGCTGCAGGCATCACTTCTGGTTCTGGTCGTCCAAATACTGAGAAAGTGGGTACTGTTACTCGCGCTCAGTTGGAAGAGATTGCTAAAACTAAAGAAGTTGATTTGACTGCCGCGGATCTTGATGCAGCTGTTCGCACTATCGCGGGCTCTGCACGTTCCATGGGTCTTAATGTGGAAGGTGTTGAATAATGGCTAAGTTATCTAAGCGTCAAAAGCTAATCGCTGAAAAAGTTGAAGCGGGCAAGGTATATTCTGTAGAAGATGCTGTTGCATTGCTAAGTGAAGTATCAAACGTTAAGTTTACTGAAGCACTAGATGTTGCTGTAAACCTAGGTATCGATGCACGTAAATCTGACCAGAACGTTCGTAGCTCTACTGTGCTACCACACGGTACTGGTAAAACTGTACGTGTTGCAGTTTTCACCCAAGGCGCAAATGCTGAGAAAGCACTTGAAGCCGGTGCAGACGTTGTAGGTATGGACGATCTAGCAGCACAAATGAAAGGTGGTGACCTTGATTTTGACGTTGTGATTGCATCTCCAGACGCAATGCGTGTTGTTGGTCAGCTTGGTCAGGTTTTAGGTCCTCGTGGTCTTATGCCTAACCCTAAAGTTGGCACAGTGACTCCTGATGTAGCTACTGCTGTGAATAACGCAAAAGCGGGTCAGATTCGTTACCGTAACGATAAAAATGGTATTATCCACAGCACAATCGGCAAAGCTGATTTCACTGCAGATAAGATCAAAGAAAATTTAGAAGCTCTTTTAGTTGATTTGAAGAAAGCTAAGCCTTCTTCTGCTAAAGGTGCTTATTTGAAAAAAGTGACTCTGTCTACGACTATGGGTCCTGGTTTAACCGTCGATTTCGGCGCGTTGGCTATCTAATTCTTTGGGGTTCGACAAGTTTACTTGCTCGAGCCATTAAAGACCGTAGGTGCAAATGGCTAAGCGGCTCTGCTAATGAGTCATTTGCTTAATTACCGCCTACGCAAATGGTGTGGCCCCTGTTGATATCAAGCTTGCTTGCTATTAACAACCCACCGAATTAAAAGAACCTTTCGGGGTTCAAATTAAGTTAGGAGTTCATTGTGGCTTTAGGACTTGTAGAAAAACAAGCGATCGTTGCTGAAGTCCAGACTGCTGCTAAAGAAGCTTTATCTGGTGTTGTTGCGGATTCTCGCGGCGTAACCGTTGAAGCTATGACTGCTCTGCGTAAAGAAGCCCGTGATGCTGGCGTATGGATTAAAGTCGTACGTAACACATTGGCTCGTCGCGCAGTAGAAGGTACAGACTTTGAGTGTCTAACAGACACCTTTGTTGGCCCAACTTTAATTGCGTTTTCTAATGAACACCCAGGTGCGGCTGCCCGTATCTTGAGTAAGTTCGCTAAGGCAAACGACAATTTTGAGTTGAAAGCCGCTGCCTTCGAAGGCCAAGTGACTGATATCGCTAAGTTGGCAACATTGCCTACTTATGACGAAGCAATCTCTATGCTTATGGGCACGATTAAAGAAGCAGCTGCTGGCAAATTGGTTCGCACTATTGCGGCCGTTCGCGATCAGAAAGAAGAGCAAGCTGCTTAATTTTGTTTTTTGCTAAGCAAAAACAAATTAAGTCGTTTATAAAAGATTAAATGGGCAATTGCCCAACATTGATAGGAATAGACTCATGTCTGTATCTCAAGAAGATATCCTTAATGCCATCGCTGAAATGTCTGTATCAGACGTTGTTGTATTGATTGAAGCAATGGAAGAAAAATTCGGCGTAACTGCAGCAGCTGCTGCGGCTGGTCCTGCTGCTGGCGGTGACGCTGGTGCTGCTGAAGCTCAAACTGAGTTTGACGTTGTATTGACTGGCGCTGGCGACAAGAAAGTTGCTGTAATCAAGGCTGTTCGTGGCATCACAGGTTTAGGCCTGAAAGAAGCTAAAGGCCTTGTTGAAGGTACTCCATCTCCTGTTAAGGAAGGCGTATCTAAAGAAGAAGCTGAAGAAGCTAAAGCTGCGCTTGAAGAAGCCGGCGCACTTGTTGAAATTAAGTAATTTCAACTTGTTGCAATGTTATTAGACTCTCTATAGAGTCTAATAACAGAAAATGGCTGACGGGATTACCTGTCGGCCTTTTTCGCGTTTTGGAAGAAAGTTAATGGCCTTCGGGCTGCTGTGATACTTAATCACATGGATATATCCTTGATCATGGGTGCATAAACCCATTGAGCGGACAGTCTGGGGATAACTGATGGCTTACTCATATACTGAGAAGAAACGAATCCGTAAGGATTTCGGTAAATTACCAACCGTAATGGATGTGCCTTTTTTATTGGCAATCCAAATCGATTCATATCGCAAGTTCTTGTCGTTAGTTCAACAAGAAGGTTCTGACGATATTGGTCTTAATGCAGCATTTAGATCTGTGTTCCCGATCGTAAGTTATTCGGGTAATGCGGCATTAGAATATGTGAGCTACCGTTTAGGCACGCCGACATTCGACGAGAAAGAATGTATGTTGCGTGGTGTTACTTTTGCGGCGCCTTTGCGCGTTAAAGTACGCTTGATCATTTATGATAAAGACTCTTCAACAAAAGCTATTAAAGATATTAAGGAACAGGAAGTCTACATGGGCGAAATGCCTCTGATGACTGACAATGGTACCTTTATCATTAATGGTACTGAGCGTGTAATTGTATCTCAGTTACACCGTTCCCCTGGCGTGTTCTATGATCACGACAAAGGTAAGACGCATTCGTCGGGTAAGTTGTTATACAACGCTCGCGTAATTCCTTACCGTGGTTCTTGGTTGGACTTTGAGTTCGATCCAAAAGACCTAGTATACGTACGTATTGACCGTCGTCGTAAGTTGCCAGCAACTATCTTGTTGCGCGCATTAGATTTCAGTACCCAAGAAGTACTAGAAATGTTCTTCGACAATGATACTTACAGCCTATCTAGTGAAGAAGCTAAATTAAAACTGATTCCTGCGCGTTTACGTGGTGAAACAGCGGCTTTTGATATTAAAGATGGCGAAGATAATGTAATTGTTGAAAGTGGTCGTCGTATTACTGCACGTCACATTCGTCAATTAGAAAAAGCCGGTGTAGAAGAATTACCTGTACCGTCTGAATACCTGTATGGCAAAGCACTTGCGAAAGACATCATTGATGCAGCAACTGGCGAAGTCATTGCAGAGTGTAACGCAGAGCTAACTGAAGAAGTTTTAGAAGCTCTACGTGCAGCAGGTATTACTAGCTTCGAAACTATCTATACCAACGAATTGGATTGTGGATCATTTATCTCTGATACCTTGCGTATCGATCCAACTCGTAATCGTTTAGAGGCCCTTGTTGAAATCTATCGTATGATGCGCCCAGGTGAGCCACCAACGAAAGAGTCAGCAGAAGCTTTATTTGAGAACTTGTTCTTCTCTGAAGAGCGTTATGACCTGTCTGCAGTGGGTCGTATGAAGTTCAACCGCCGTATCGGTCGTGAAGAAACGACAGGTGCTGGTACATTAGGCAACGATGATATCATTGCGGTACTAAAAACGTTGATCAATATTCGTAATGGTCAAGGTGAAGTGGACGATATCGACCACTTGGGTAACCGTCGTATTCGTTCTGTTGGTGAAATGGCAGAGAACCAATTCCGTGTTGGTCTTGTACGTGTAGAGCGTGCCGTTCGTGAACGTCTATCAATGGCAGAATCTGAAGGCTTGATGCCGCAAGATTTAATTAATGCAAAACCTGTTGCAGCAGCAATGAAAGAGTTCTTTGGCTCTTCGCAGTTGTCTCAGTTTATGGATCAAAACAACCCGCTATCAGAAGTGACGCACAAGCGTCGTATCTCTGCATTAGGCCCAGGTGGTTTGACTCGTGAGCGTGCTGGTTTTGAAGTGCGAGATGTACATGCGACTCACTATGGTCGTGTATGTCCGATTGAAACACCTGAAGGACCAAACATTGGTCTGATCAACTCGTTATCAACCTATGCTCGTACTAACAATTATGGCTTCTTGGAAACTCCATTCCGTATTGTTAAAGATGGCGTAGTCAGTGATGACGTGATCTATATCTCTGCAATCGAAGAAGCTGATCATGTTATTGCTCAGGCATCTGTACCGGTTGACGAAAATAAGAGTTTATTAGGCGACTTAATCCCAGTTCGTCACAAGAACGAATCCACCATGATGTCACCGGCTTCGGTAACATTGATGGATGTCTCGGCTCAGCAGATGGTTTCCATTGCTGCTTCTTTGATTCCGTTCTTAGAACACGATGATGCTAACCGAGCATTGATGGGATCGAACATGCAACGTCAGGCTGTGCCGACGTTAATTGCTCAGAAGCCTCTTGTAGGTACTGGTATTGAGAGCGCAGTTGCTCGAGATTCTGGTGTTTGTGCGGTTGCTAAGCGTGGTGGTGTGATTGAGTCTGTTGACGCAAGCCGCATCGTTGTGAAAGCAAACGACGAAGAAACTCCTGCCGGTGATGCGGGTGTGGATATCTACAACCTAACCAAATACACACGTTCTAACCAGAACACCTGTATTAATCAGAAGCCGCTTGTAAGAGCTGGTGATGTGGTTGTACGTGGTGACATCATGGCAGACGGTCCATCTATCGATTTAGGTGAGCTAGCCCTTGGTCAGAACTTCCGCATCGCATTTATGCCGTGGAATGGTTACAACTTCGAGGATTCGATCTTACTTTCAGAGCGTGTGGCTCAGGAAGATCGTCTAACCACGATTCACATCCAGGAATTAACCTGTGTTGCTCGTGATACTAAGTTAGGTGCTGAAGAAATTACTTCAGATATTCCGAACGTAGGTGAGTCTGCATTAGGTAAGTTGGATGAGTCTGGTGTGGTATACATCGGTGCTGAAGTAAAAGCCGGTGATATCTTAGTAGGTAAAGTGACACCTAAAGGTGAAACTCAACTTACTCCAGAAGAAAAATTATTACGTGCCATCTTTGGTGAAAAGGCTTCTGACGTTAAAGATACTTCTTTGCGTGTTAAGACCGGCACCACAGGTACGGTAATCGACGTACAAGTCTTCACTCGTGATGGTGTAGAGAAAGATCAGCGCGCTCGTGAAATTGAGCAAATGCAGCTGGACGAAGTACGTAAAGATTTGAACGAAGAACTGCGTATTGTTCAAGGTGCAACCTTTGAGCGTTTACAGCGTGCTCTAGTTGGCGCCAAAGTTAACGCGGCAACAGGTTTGGCTAAAGGCGATACATTAACGGCTGAGTATCTAGAAACTCTAGTAGCCGATGATTGGTTCCGCATTCGTCCACAGGACGAAGCGTTAGCCGAGCAAATCGAGCAAGCTGAGCAGCAGTTAGCAGAGCGTGCGACTGAATTGGACGAGAAGTTCGAAGATAAGAAGCGCAAACTGCAAAGCGGTGATGATCTAGCTCCAGGCGTTCTGAAAATTGTTAAGGTTTACTTAGCGATTAAACGGAAAATCCAGCCGGGTGATAAAATGGCTGGTCGTCACGGAAACAAGGGTGTTATCTCAGCGGTTATGCCAGTTGAAGATATGCCATACGATGCAGAGGGTACCCCTGTTGATATCGTATTGAACCCACTAGGTGTACCTTCGCGAATGAACGTTGGTCAGGTGATGGAAATTCACTTGGGTCTAGCAGCGAAAGGTCTGGGTGAAAAGATCGATAAGATGTTGAAACAACAGCGTGCTGTTGCCGACATCCGAGCACTGCTTGAAGAAATTTATAACGGCGATGCGACGTATACCAAAGAAAACCTAGATAGTTTCAGCGATGAAGAAATTCTAGAGCTTTCTCATAACCTACGTACCGGTGTACCTATGGGTACGCAAGCATTCGATGGTGCGAAAGAAGTTGAAATCAAGCGCATGTTGCGCTTGGCCGATCAGCCAGATTCAGGTCAGATGACTTTGTTTGATGGTCGTACCGGTAATTCTTTCGATCGTCCAGTGACCGTTGGTTATATGTACATGCTTAAGTTGAACCACTTGGTTGACGATAAGATGCACGCACGTTCTACCGGTTCATACAGCCTAGTAACTCAGCAGCCACTTGGTGGTAAAGCTCAGTTCGGTGGTCAGCGTTTCGGGGAGATGGAAGTATGGGCACTAGAAGCATACGGTGCTGCTTATACTCTTCAAGAAATGTTGACTGTGAAGTCGGATGACGTTGCGGGTCGTACTAAGATGTATAAGAACATCGTAGACGGCGATCATCGTATGGAGCCTGGCATGCCAGAATCCTTTAACGTATTAGTTAAAGAGATTCGCTCGCTAGGTATCGACATCGAATTGGTTAACGAGTAATCGGATCAGTGCAGGCGGCTAGGCAACTAGCCGCTTACCTGCAAACGGAGCAATAAAAGAACATGAAAGACTTAGTTAATTTTCTTCGAAATCAGTCGAATGCTGACGAGTTTGATGCGATCCGTATTGGCCTAGCATCGCCAGATATGATCCGTTCTTGGTCTTATGGTGAAGTTAAGAAGCCAGAGACCATCAACTACCGTACTTTCAAACCTGAGCGTGATGGTTTGTTTTGCGCGCGTATTTTCGGCCCTATTAAAGACTTCGAATGTTTGTGCGGTAAGTACAAGCGTCTGAAGCACCGTGGCGTAATTTGTGAGAAGTGTGGCGTTGAAGTTACACAATCTAAAGTTCGTCGTGATCGCATGGGTCACATCGACCTAGCGAGCCCAGTAGCTCACATCTGGTTCCTTAAATCTTTACCATCGCGTATTGGTTTAATGCTAGACATGACGCTACGTGACATCGAACGTATTCTTTATTATGAATCTTTCGTTGTGACCGAGCCAGGCATGACCACTCTTGAAGTAGGTCAGCTATTGAATGACGAGCAGTACTACGAAGCGATTGAAGAATTCGGTGACGAATTTGAAGCTAAGATGGGTGCTGAAGCGATTCAAGGCTTGTTATCTCACATCCACTTGGATGAAGAGATCCAGCGTTTGCGTGAAGAAATTCCAGCGACAAACTCTGAAACTAAAATTAAGAAATTGTCCAAGCGTCTTAAGTTATTGGAAGCATTCCATAACTCAGGAAATAATCCGCAGTGGATGATTATGACGGTATTGCCAGTTCTTCCACCGGATCTTCGTCCGTTGGTACCGCTGGATGGTGGCCGTTTTGCGACGTCTGACTTGAACGATTTATATCGTCGAGTGATTAACCGTAACAACCGTTTAAAGCGTCTTCTAGAGCTAAGTGCTCCAGACATCATCGTACGTAACGAAAAGCGTATGTTGCAAGAGTCTGTTGATGCGTTATTAGATAACGGTCGTCGTGGTCGTGCTATTACAGGTTCTAACAAGCGTCCACTGAAATCTCTTGCTGATATGATCAAGGGTAAGCAGGGTCGTTTCCGTCAGAACTTACTTGGTAAGCGTGTTGACTATTCTGGTCGTTCGGTAATTACCGTAGGTCCTAAGTTACGCTTACATCAGTGTGGTCTTCCTAAGAAGATGGCATTGGAATTATTTAAGCCATTCATCTTCAGCAAGCTTGAGCACCGTGGTTTAGCGACTACGATTAAAGCCGCTAAGAAGATGGTTGAACGCGAAACGGCTGAAGTTTGGGATATCCTAGCTGAAGTTATTCGTGAACACCCAATCATGTTAAACCGTGCACCAACATTGCACAGATTGGGTATTCAAGCGTTCGAGCCTACCTTGATTGAAGGTAAAGCGATTCAATTGCACCCATTGGTTTGTGCGGCCTATAACGCCGACTTTGATGGTGACCAAATGGCGGTACACGTACCGTTAACAATTGAAGCTCAGCTTGAAGCTCGTGCCTTGATGATGGCAACGAACAACGTACTATCGCCAGCCAACGGTGAGCCAATTATCGTTCCTTCGCAGGACGTTGTATTGGGTCTTTACTGGATGACTCGTGAGCGTGTAGCCGCAAAAGGCGAAGGCATGTTCTTGGCGAACCTTGACGAAGTAACACGTGCCTACGGCAGTGGTATGGCTGAATTACAAGCCAAAGTTAAGGTACGTATTAGCGAAGTTGTTAATGATCACGAAGGTAATAGTGTTTCTACAACGAAAGTTGTCGATACTACGATTGGTCGTGCATTGTTATTCCGCATCGTTCCAGAAGGTCTATCTTACGACTTGGTTAACCAACCAATGAAGAAGAAAGCGATTTCTAACTTGCTTAACACGGCTTATCGTCGCGTTGGTTTGAAAGATACCGTTATCTTCGCTGACCAAATCATGTATACCGGTTTCCAGTATGCAACGATTTCTGGTGTATCGATTGGTGTTAACGATTTCGTTATTCCTGATGCTAAAGCGACCATCGTTGGTGAAGCGGATGCTGAAGTAAAAGAAATTGAAAGCCAGTTTGCTTCTGGTCTTGTAACTCAAGGCGAAAAGTACAACAAGGTAGTTGATATTTGGTCTCGTGCTAACGAATTAGTTGCGAAAGCCATGATGGATAACTTAGGTACTGAGCCTGTTATCGATCGTGATGGTAATCCAACAGATGAAGAGCAAGAATCTTTCAACTCTGTTTATATGATGGCTGATTCTGGCGCTCGTGGTAGTCCAGCTCAGATTCGTCAGTTGGCTGGTATGCGTGGTCTGATGGCCAAGCCGGACGGTTCGATTATCGAAACGCCGATTGTGGCTAACTTCCGTGAAGGTTTGAACGTACAGCAGTACTTCACCTCGACTCACGGTGCTCGTAAAGGTTTGGCCGATACGGCATTGAAGACAGCAAACTCCGGTTACTTAACGCGTCGTCTTGTAGATGTAGCGCAAGACTTGGTTGTTACTGAAAGCGATTGTGGCACTGAGCACGGTATTGAAATGACTCCGCTGATTGAAGGCGGTGATGTTGTTGTACCACTAGGTACTCGTATCCTAGGTCGTACTGTTGCTAAAGATGTATTCAAGCCGGGTACTGAAGATGACCTAGCGGTTGCTCGTGGTACTTTGATTGATGAGCAATGGGTGGAAAAAATTGAAGCAATGGGGATCGACGAAGTATACGTTCGTTCTGCCATTACCTGTGAAACCCGTCAGGGTATTTGTGCAAGCTGCTATGGTCGTGACCTAGGTCGTGGTCATTTGGTTAACGCTGGTGAAGCTGTGGGTGTTATCGCTGCACAGTCGATCGGTGAGCCGGGTACACAGTTAACGATGCGTACGTTCCACATTGGTGGTGCGGCTTCTCGTCAATCTGCTGCCGATAGCGTACAAGTTAAAAACAAGGGTACGGTTCGTCTTCACAATATGAAGACAGTAACCAAAGAGACTGGCGAATTAGTTGCTGTATCTCGTTCTGGTTCGATTACTCTTGCTGATGAGCACGGTCGTGAGCGTGAGCTGTATAAGCTTCCTTATGGTGCTGTGATTTCATTGAAAGACGGTGATGCGGTTGAAGCTGGTCAGAAAGTGGCGAGCTGGGATCCACACACTCACCCAATTATTACTGAGGTGAAAGGTCGCATTCAGTTCATTGGTATGGAAGAAGGTATTACCATTAACCGTCAGGTTGATGAGTTAACTGGTCTTTCTAACATTGAAGTTATCGACCCTGCAGTTCGTCCTGCAGCAGGTAAAGACATTCGCCCAATGGTGAAACTAGTCGACGCAGCGGGTGAAGACGTCATGTTGCCAGGTGCTAATACACCGGCTCAGTACTTACTTCCTGCAAATGCCTTGGTTAACCACGAAGATGGTGCTGAAGTGAATATCGGTGATGCTATTGCTCGTATTCCTCAAGAGTCTTCTGGTAACAAAGATATTACCGGTGGTCTGCCACGAGTTGCTGACTTATTCGAAGCACGTAAGCCTAAAGAGCCAGCAATTCTTGCTGAAATCTCGGGCGCTGTGAGCTTTGGTAAAGAGACTAAAGGCAAGAAGCGTATTGTTATTACCCCAACAGATGGTAGTGATGTTTACGAGGAATTAATTCCTAAGTGGCGTCACCTAAACATCTTTGAAGGTGAGAAAGTTGAGAAGGGTGAGGTTATCTCTGATGGCCCTATGAACCCACACGACATTCTACGTTTACTGGGTGTAGGTGAGCTGGCTGTTTATATCACTAACGAAGTGCAGGAAGTTTACCGTCTGCAAGGCGTTGGCATTAACGATAAGCACATCGAAGTAATTGTACGTCAGATGTTGCGTAAGGTAATGATCGATCAGTCTGGTGATTCAACCTTTATCCCGGGTGAGCAGGTAGAGTTCAATGCTTTCCTAGAGCAGAATGATAAGCTGAATTCTGATGAGAAGATCTTAGCGAAAGGCCAGCGTGTACTTTTGGGTATTACTAAAGCGTCTTTGGCAACTGAATCCTTCATCTCGGCGGCTTCGTTCCAGGAAACTACTCGCGTACTAACCGAAGGTTCAGTAACGGGTAAAGTTGATAGTCTGCGTGGACTGAAAGAAAACGTAGTTGTAGGTCGATTGATTCCTGCGGGAACCGGTTTGGCTTATCACAAAGAGCGTAAGCGTAAGCGTGATGAGCGTGAAGCTGAGAAACTGAAAGCGGCTGGCGGTATGTCTGCAAGTGCTGATGAAGTTGAAGCACGTTTAACTGAAGCCTTTAGTGATAAATAAGCTTAAGTTATTTGTGTAATAAAAAGGGAGATTGGGCAACCAATCTCCCTTTTTTAATGAATGCGGTTGAGAGTTTGAACAGAAATTGCCGAATCGGTCGATTTCTAATCAATAACTCTTGACCTTATAAGGCTGGGGCATTATGCTCTCGGCCCCCTTTTATGCGCCAGGATGGTCTTGGTGCATATATAAACTAGTGGAGTTTACAAATGGCTACTATTAACCAGTTGGTTCGTAAGCCTCGTAAGCGTCAAGTGGCGAAGAGTGACGTACGTGCATTGCAAGCATGTCCTCAACGTCGTGGTGTTTGTACTCGTGTATACACCACCACTCCTAAGAAGCCTAACTCAGCGCTTCGTAAGGTTTGTCGTGTACGTTTGACTAATGGCTTTGAAGTATCTTCCTACATCGGTGGTGAAGGTCACAATTTGCAAGAGCACAGCGTGGTATTAATCCGCGGTGGTCGTGTTAAAGATTTACCGGGTGTTCGTTACCACACAGTTCGTGGTGCATTGGATACTTCTGGTGTTTCTGATCGTCGCCAAGGCCGTTCTAAGTACGGTGCGAAGCGTCCTAAGTAAGTTTCAGTTAGTCTTTTTGACTAATGTGAGAAGTATTTAAGATAAGAGTAAGGCTGAGTCATTTTAATCTATTGTTAAGATCTCAGACTGACCTGAAGACCTAATTAAATGAGGGCTTATCATGCCTAGAAGACGCGTCGCTGCAAAACGCGACATATTGCCAGATCCAAAGTTTGGTAATGTAACCCTAGCTAAATTCATTAATATCGTAATGGTTAGTGGTAAAAAATCTATCGCCGAAGGCGTAGTATATGGTGCACTTGATGGTATTGCTGCAAAAGGCAATGACAACGCACTAGAAATTTTTGACAAGGCATTGGAAAGCATCCAGCCAGCTGTCGAAGTTAAGAGCCGCCGTGTAGGTGGTGCTACTTATCAAGTACCTGTTGAAGTACGTCCTGCTCGTCGTATGGCTCTTGCTATGCGTTGGTTGGTTGATGCTGCTCGTTCACGTGGTGAAAAATCCATGGCTCAGCGCTTAGCTAACGAAATGATCGATGCGGCAGAAGGTAAAGGTTCAGCTGTTAAGAAACGTGAAGATGTTCACCGTATGGCAGAAGCTAACAAAGCTTTCTCTCATTACCGTTTCTAATTAGCTAAAGGACAACACCGTGGCCCGTACGACTGAACTCGCCCGCTATCGCAATATTGGTATTGTTGCGCATGTTGACGCTGGTAAAACGACAACCACCGAACGCGTATTGTTCTACACTGGTGTATCTCACAAAATTGGTGAGGTACATGATGGTGCAGCGACAATGGACTGGATGGAGCAGGAACAGGAGCGTGGTATTACCATTACCTCTGCTGCTACAACTTGTTTTTGGTCGGGTATGTCGAAGCAGTTTGATCAGCATCGTATCAATATTATCGATACGCCTGGGCACGTTGACTTCACTATTGAGGTTGAACGTTCGTTGAGGGTGCTTGATGGCGCGGTGGTTGTTCTTTGCGGATCTTCTGGTGTGCAGCCTCAAACTGAGACTGTATGGCGGCAGGCCAACAAGTACGAAGTGCCTCGTATGGTATTCGTCAATAAAATGGATCGCACGGGTGCAGACTTCTTTATGGTTGTTGATCAACTAAAAGAGCGTCTTGGTGCTAATGCGGTTCCGATGCAAATTAACATCGGCGCTGAAGATGATTTCAAAGGCGTGGTTGATTTGATCAAAATGAAAGCCATTATGTGGAATGAGACCGATCAGGGTATGACCTTCGAATACGAAGAGATTCCTGCGGATTTGGTGGATGAAGCAACTGAATGGCGTGAAAACTTATTGGATGCGGCAGCTGAAGCCTCTGATGAGTTGATGGAGAAATACCTCGAAGAGGGTGATCTATCAGAAGAAGAAATAAAAAGTGCACTGCGTCAGCAAACTCTTGCGGGCGAAGTTGTGCTTGTATCTTGTGGTTCTGCTTTTAAAAATAAAGGCGTTCAGGCGGTATTGGATTCAGTGATTGAATACTTACCTTCGCCACTTGATGTCAAGGCTATTGAAGGTGTATTGGATGATAAGGATGAGACTGTTGCTGTTCGTCCTGCTGATGATGATGCGCCCTTCGCTGCTTTAGCATTCAAAATCGCAACCGATCCTTTCGTCGGAACTTTAACCTTTATGCGCGTTTACTCTGGTGTTGTTAGTCAGGGTGATGGTGTATATAACCCGGTTAAAGGACGTCGTGAGCGAATTGGGCGCATGGTTCAGATGCATGCAAACGACCGTGAGGAGATCAAAGAGATTCGCGCGGGGGATATTGCAGCGGCTATCGGGCTTAAAGAAGTCACTACGGGTGATACTTTGTGCGATATGAATTCCATTATTACGCTTGAGCGTATGGAGTTTCCTGAGCCTGTTATCTCGATTGCTGTCGAGCCGAAATCACAACCAGACCAAGAAAAAATGGGTGTTGCGCTAGGTAAGCTAGCGGCAGAAGATCCTTCTTTCCGTGTGGAAACAGACGAAGAGACTGGGCAAACCATTATCTCTGGTATGGGTGAGCTTCATCTCGACATTATCGTAGATCGTATGCGCCGTGAGTTTAGCGTTGAATGTAATGTTGGTAAGCCACAAGTTGCCTATCGTGAGAAAATTTCGACTGCGGCCGAAATTAATCATAAGTTCGTTAAGCAATCCGGTGGTCGCGGGCAGTATGGCCACGTCGTTATTCGTTTTGAGCCTGCTCAAGGGGATGATGAGGGGCTTGAGTTCGTGAATGAAATTGTTGGTGGTTCTATTCCTCGTGAATATATCCCGGCAATTGAGAAAGGTATTGCTGAGCAGATGCAAAACGGTATTCTTGCTGGATATCCTTTGCTGGGTCTAAAGGCAACCTTGTTTGATGGCTCGTTCCACGATGTCGACTCCAATGAAATGGCATTTAAAATTGCCGCATCTCAAGCGACTAAGATGTTGGGCCAGCAGGGCGATGCCGTCCTTATGGAGCCGATGATGAAGGTTGAGGTGGTGACCCCAGAAGATTATATGGGGGACGTTGTTGGTGATTTGAATCGTCGACGTGGTCTGATTCAGGGAATGGAAGACATTCCAGCGGGTAAGGTCGTGAATGCGTCTGTGCCACTGTCAGAGATGTTTGGTTACGCAACAGCGTTGCGTTCTGCTTCTCAGGGCCGTGCAACTTACAGTATGGAATTTGAAAATTATGCTCCAGCACCATCCAGTGTGACTGAAGCAGTGATGAATATAAATTAATTTAAAATATAGGGGCCGCCATCATGGCAAAAGAACAATTTGAACGTAATAAAACCCACGTTAACGTTGGCACAATTGGCCACGTTGACCATGGTAAAACAACTCTAACAGCTGCGCTAACTCGCGTAGCTGCAGAAGTTTTCGGTGGCGAAATGGTAGATTTCGCTAACATCGATAATGCACCAGAAGAGCGTGAGCGTGGTATCACGATCGCAACTTCTCACGTTGAGTATGAAACTCCTGATCGTCACTACGCACACGTAGATTGCCCAGGTCACGCCGATTATGTTAAGAATATGATCACTGGTGCTGCTCAGATGGACGGCGCAATCTTAGTTTGTGGCGCAACTGATGGCCCTATGCCTCAGACTCGTGAGCACATCTTGTTGTCTCGTCAGGTTGGTGTTCCATACATCGTTGTATTCTTGAACAAAGCTGACCTTCTTGCTGAAGATTGCGGCGGCGCCGATTCTGAAGAATATGAAGAAATGGTTGAGCTAGTAGAAATGGAGCTTCGTGAGCTTCTTTCTGAATACGATTTCCCAGGTGACGATACTCCAATCATCGCTGGTTCTGCTCTTATGGCATTGAACGGTGAAGATGAGAACGAAATGGGTACTTCTGCGGTTAAGAAGCTTCTAGAATCTCTAGACTCTTACATCCCAGAGCCAGAACGTGCAGTAGATGGTGATTTCATTATGCCAATCGAAGACGTTTTCTCTATTCAAGGTCGTGGTACTGTTGTTACTGGTCGTGTTGAGCGCGGTATCATCAACACGGGTGACGAAGTTGCGATTATCGGTCTTAAGGAAACTACCACTACTACTTGTACTGGTGTTGAGATGTTCCGTAAGATTCTTGACGAAGGTCGTGCTGGTGAGAACTGCGGTATTCTTTTACGTGGTACTAAGCGTGAAGATGTTCAGCGTGGTCAAGTATTGGCTAAGCCTGGTTCAATCACTCCTCACACTACTTTCTCTGCAGAAGTATACGTGTTGGGTAAAGAAGAAGGCGGTCGTCACACTCCTTTCTTCAAAGGTTACCGTCCACAGTTCTACTTCCGTACTACAGACGTAACAGGTGCTTGTGAGCTACCTGAAGGCGTTGAGATGGTAATGCCTGGTGATAACGTAAACTTGACTGTAACTCTAATCGCTCCAATCGCGATGGATGAAGGTCTACGTTTCGCTATCCGTGAAGGTGGCCGTACTGTAGGTGCTGGTGTTGTTGGTAAAGTAATCGCTTAATCAACTGGCCGTTAATTATAACGGTAGCCCTAATGTCGTGTGATGTTGGGGTAAAGGCTAAAAATAATTATATGATGTAAGTTGTTGATTATTTGAAGCTTTCTAGCGAGAAAGGCTCTCTTCCCTAATCGGGAGGAGGGCCTTTCTTTTTGTGCGCTTGACACTTTTTGATCAGAAGCATACAATTCGCCTCCCTTTTCGAAGGGTGTTCGGCTGCATCTAACATTAATTGGAGACTGGAACGAATGCAAAACCAAAGTATCCGTATCCGTTTGAAAGCTTTTGACCATCGTCTGATCGATTCTTCGACTCAGGAGATTGTTGAAACTGCTAAACGTACAGGCGCTCAGGTTCGTGGTCCTATTCCACTGCCTACTCGTAAAGAGCGTTTTACAGTATTGGTTTCACCACACGTCAACAAAGACGCTCGTGATCAGTATGAAATCCGTACACATAAACGCATGCTTGACATTGTTGAGCCAACTGAGAAAACAGTTGACGCGTTAATGAAGCTTGATTTGGCTGCCGGTGTGGAAGTTCAAATTAGCTTAGGTTAATAATTAGACAATTCCGTTTAATTAATAACCAGACACAGTTCTTGTGTAACGCTCATTGAGATCTTTTTGATCGATTTGGAGCGGCCATAGCGGGTATCAGCCCCGTACACTAGAGGAAAATATTATGACGATAGGTTTAGTCGGCAAAAAAGCTGGCATGACCCGAGTTTTTTCTGAGGATGGTCAAGCTATCCCAGTAACAGTAATTGAGGTTCCATCTCAGTTAGTTACACAGATCAAAACTCAAGAAACTGATGGCTACCAAGCTATTCAGGTTACTTATGGTGAGAAGAAAGCTTCTCGCGTTTCAAAGCCAGCAGCTGGTCACTTCGCTAAAGCGGGTGTTCAAGCAGGTCGTGGTCTTGTGGAATTCCGTACTGAAGAAGAGTTTGCTGTAGGCGCTGAGCTTGCTGTTACTCGTTTTGAAGATGGACAGAAAGTAGATGTAACCGGTACCTCTAAAGGTAAAGGTTTTCAAGGTGGTGTTAAGCGTTGGAATTTCCAAATGCAAGATGCTACACACGGTAACTCATTGTCTCACCGTGCACCTGGTTCAATCGGTCAGTGTCAAACTCCTGGTCGTGTTTGGAAAGGTAAGAAAATGGCAGGTCACATGGGTTCTGAGCAGGTAACTACTCAAAATCTAGAGATCGTTCGTGTTGATGCTGAACGTGGCTTGTTGTTGGTTAAAGGTGCAGTACCCGGCGCTACCGGCGGTGATCTGATCGTTAAACCAGCTGTTAAAGTTAAGCGCTAGGAGAACAACTATGGAACTGACAACAAACAGTGGTGCCACTGTATCTGTTTCCGAAGTTGCTTTCGGTCGCGAATACAATGAATCATTAGTACATCAGGTTGTTACCGCATACCTGTCTACTGCTCGTCAAGGTACTAAAGCCCAGAAAAACCGCGCAGCTGTAAGCGGCGGTGGTGCTAAGCCATGGCGTCAAAAAGGTACTGGCCGAGCTCGTGCTGGTACATCTCGTGGTCCTATCTGGCGCAAAGGTGGTGTTACATTCGCCGCTAGCCCACGTAGCTTCGAGCAAAAAGTTAATAAGAAGATGTATCGCGCAGCGATGCAGAGCATTCTTTCTGAATTAGTTCGTCAAGAGCGTTTGGTTGTTGCTGAAGAATTCACTATTGATTCTCACAAAACCAAAGACTTCGTAGCGAAAATGGAAGAGTTGCAATTGAGCAACGTCCTAATCATTGCTGAAGACCTGGATGAAAAACTTTACTTAGCTTCTCGTAACGTTCCACACGTTGCAGTGACTGAAGCGGGTGCAGTTGATCCTGTGAGCCTAGTTGCCTTTAATAAAGTATTGGTAACTGTCTCTGCTCTTAAGAAATTAGAGGAGACTTTAGGATGAACCAGGAACGTATCTATCAAGTATTAATGGGTCCACGTATCTCTGAGAAAGCGACAGTTATCGCAGAGCAAGGTCAATACACCTTCGTGGTAGCTCCAGATGCTACAAAGCCAGAAATTAAGAAAGCTGTTGAAGCGTTATTCGAAGTTAAAGTCGAAGGCGTTCAGGTTCTTAACCAGAAAGGCAAAACTAAGCGTACTGCACGCGGCATGGGCAAGCGTAATGACGTGCGTAAAGCATACGTTACATTGGCAGCCGGTCAGGACATTGACTTCGCTGACGCAGAATAGGAGCTAGGGTAATGGCATTAGTAAAAACTAAACCGACTTCAGCTGGCCGTCGTCATCTGGTTAAGGTTGTAAACGCTGAACTTCACAAAGGTAAGCCATTCGCTGGTTTGCTAGAGAAGAAAAGTAAGAGTGGCGGTCGTAACAATAACGGTCGAATTACTACTCGTCATATCGGTGGTGGACATAAGCAACACTATCGTTTAGTCGACTTTAAGCGTAACAAGGATGGCATTCCAGCTGTTGTTGAGCGTTTAGAGTACGATCCAAATCGCAGTGCTAACATCGCATTGTTGAAGTACCTAGACGGTGAGCGCCGCTACATTATCGCTCCTAAAGGTCTTTCAGCGGGTGATGAAGTACGTTCTGGTGAAGATGCTCCTATTAAAATAGGTAGCTCTATGCCGCTACGTAATGTTCCAGTAGGCAGTGTTATACACTGCATCGAATTGAAGCCTATGAAAGGTGCTCAAATCGCTCGTTCTGCTGGAACATCTGCTCAGCTTGTTGCTCGTGAAGGTACTTACTGCACCTTGCGTCTACGTTCTGGAGAAATGCGTAAAGTATTATCCGAATGTCGCGCAACTCTAGGTGAAGTAGGGAATAGCGAACACAGCTTGCGCCAGCTTGGTAAGGCAGGTGCTTCACGCTGGAGAGGCGTACGTCCAACGGTTCGTGGTGTTGTTATGAACCCAGTTGATCACCCACATGGTGGTGGTGAAGGTCGTACATCGGGTGGTCGTCACCCAGT
>Ga0209290_1000514_pt1 | contig 27246 bp, 26 predicted proteins | sample EN1Hudsemesocosm_2_FD_184632 | JGI IMG/M metagenome (GOLD analysis project Ga0209290, IMG submission 184632) | Methane-oxidizing microbial communities from mesocosms in the Hudson Canyon - EN10B Hudson Canyon (SPAdes) (version 2) | ecosystem: Environmental > Aquatic > Marine > Cold seeps... | reverse complement strand
ACTGATTCCAATATCGCTGACCACGCCGCGATTACCTCATCATTCACCTTTCTTAAATTATTAAAACTACCAAAGGTAAAATACCCATTATTCTGGCAAGGAGATATTGGGCTAGGTACAACATTAGAATTCCCTTTGTAACTTAAAAAGCCTGAAGGAAGTCGAAGCACTTGTTCTGAGCAATAAGCAATATCATCAGCAGGGTCAGCTATCTCATCTGATATACGGTATTGCATGGCTTTTAAGCCCGTCGTATTTGGGTAGCCCAGCCAGGTCATTTGAATTGGAGCAGCTTGGTAAGTAAAAATCCCTAGACGGTTAACGCCAGTATGACCCGTCATATCAACAAGAATATCTATTTGATCTTGAAAGATAAGATCCGCTGCTTGCTTGTCTTTCAACTTAACTAAAGATCGCCAATGATCCGCTTTCTCTTTGAATCTTATTGTCGTGTCATCAATTCGCGAGCTGGCATAATAACAATATACCTCGAATTTCGTCCGGTCATAATGATCAAGTAAGGGCTCAAAAAAATAAGAAACCGAATGGGCATTAAAGTCCGGAGATACATATCCAATCTTAATACGGCCTTTAGGCTTTGAAAAAGTATAGTTTTTAGTATTTTCTAGGTGCTGTGAAAGATAGAACGCATCCCATTTCTGATGCATTTCCAGGACATCTGCCTGCTCAATGTCTATACGATAATTAGTCAGTAATAAGCGATTAGAGTAAGCTGGAAAAAAGCAATATTGAATTGCTTTTTCATATGCTTGGTCCGCTTCGAGCAGTTTTCCTTGGTCCTGATAACACCCAGCAAGATTATTATAAGCCGAGCCATTTTTCGGACTCAGTAAAATAGCCTTATTAAAATTCTGGATAGCTTTCGTAAGCTGGCCCATTTCCTTTAAAACAATACCCAAATTAGTATATATCTGGGACACTTTTGGACTAATTTTAATCGCTTTTTGAAGCCTCTTTAAAGCAACTTCATTTTGACCAAAGCGATTAGCTATTATGCCTAGAAGATAATTAGCATCTGGGTTTTTTGCATCTTGTTGTAATACCGATAAAAAGACTTGCTCTGCTTGCTGAAGCTCACCTGCATCAAAGAGCTGTGTGCCTCTTAACAAGAGTTGATAAACTTCAGGAGAGACGGTTTTACTTTGTTTATTTTTTTTCTGCTTAGCCATTGTCGTTATTCTTCTAATGATTAACGCTTGTCAAAAGGGTATAAATTTGAATTGTGCTCATATTTGTCAAGAATTTTTCTAAACAGAGCTTATTTAAAAAACAGCGTGAAGAGCCTGCAACGCTATAACAGAATCGATTGCTTTACTGACCCAAGAGGGAATGGACAAACTCATGCCCATTTCAATTGCTATATTGTTTTCTTTTACCTTATTAGCCAAGGCCAGTCTTAGCTAATACTTGTATTCGCTAAGACCAATGAAGAACGAATACTGAGTAAAAAGTGAACTGAAGAACAGAACTTAAACGAGGCACAAACATACGCTACTTATACCTCGTCCCATCAATTCATGGCTTTACTGTGCGCCTATTTCTGTACGTTTTAAAGGCTTTTTAAGCACCTTCTCATAAAGAAATACCAGTGCTTCACGTGCCTGATTTAAACGAGCACGAGACAAGGACATATTCTTCACTAGATAGCGTAAGAATTCTTTAACATTCTGTTCAGACAGCATTTTTGGGCTTTTAAGATCAAAATAAGCAAGATATTGCGTGATCCAATGTTGGTAGGTATGACTGGTACGTGTACTTAGGTGCTGAATTCGAACCGCTTCTGCCAATTCAGTTGATAGACCAGGCTGACATTCGTCAAGCGCGATTGCTATACTCATAAATATTCCTTTTACAGCTTATAGAGACAAATTTTTTTGATTCTCACTATCCCTGTGTGAGTCTCTTATAATTATTTTATTTTTTATCGTGGATATTGCTAATTTCTATTATATTTATATTGTCTGATCAAGCAATCTATTACTTGATCAGACGAGGTATTAATTTAATTTTTTAATGCTGCAACTTCATTAATATACTTCTGCATTGCTTCTTCTGAAGTTTTACCTTTTAGTTCTTCCCAAGCCATAAACTTTGCACGTGCAACAAAATCCATCATCCCAGGTTTTTTACCTGATACATCACCTTCAGTTGCTTGCTTGTACAATGCATACATTTGCAGTTTCTGCTCATTAGAAAGCTGAACATCTCCTTCTGCATTTTGAACAAAATCAACGGTTTCTTCGAAAGTTTTCTTTAGATCGCTCATGGGGGTGCTCCTTTGTAAATTGGCGCGATTATAACGTGCTTAAATTAAGACCGATAGCATTATCATGAAAACCACTATCCCATTTTTGTATATAATTACGCCGTTTTGTGATGCAGTTTGAAAAAACTCATATTAGGCGGCATTATTCACCCTTTAGCAAAAGGCACCAAACGCTTCTTCAAATAAAAAGAAGTCGCTGCCATCAGTTTCACAACCAGATTTTACGATAGGATCAATCACTATGTCCAAAAAGAATAAGCTGAATAAAATTGTTAGTAACATCAATTCACTGCCAGCGTTTTTAAGAGTGAAAACGCTTTCCACCCTCTTTGGCAAGATGGTTAAATTTACGGGTACAGCAGGTACCAAAATTGAAGAGCTCACAGAACAAAGAGCAGTCATCAGCCTTAAGAACAAAAAATCCGTACAAAACCACATCGGCTCTGTTCATGCGGTTGCCAGTATATTAATTGCTGAATCGGCAACAGGTTATCTAGTCGGTATGAATATTCCAGACACGTCGGTACCGGTCATAAAAACAATTAAAGCCGACTATGTGAAACGCGCATCAGGAAACATGAGAGCGGTGGCCACCCTCACTAAAAAACAAATATCAGAGATGCAAAAGCTTGAAAAAGGTGAAACGACTGTCAAAGTTACAGTAACAGATGCCGATGACAAAGAACCCATTCTAATGGAAATGATTTGGGCCTGGACACCAAAACGCCGCAAATAAGCCCAAACAGGTATCACATCAGATCGTGAGCTAGCTCGCCAAGCTGCTTAACGGCTTGTTCACGATCTTTAGTCCATTCGTTAGCATAACTCAGCCTCACAGAATGCCGATATTTCTCCGGGTTAGATGAAAAAATTTCGCCAGGCGCAACGACAATACCTTTTTCTTTTGCCCTCATATAAAACGCAGTACTATCCAGTGAATTCGAGAGCTCAAGCCATGCTACAAAGCCCCCTTGAGGATTCGATAAACGAGTCGCCTCTGGAAAATATTGACACACTAACTCTTTCAGTCGATCACGTCGCGATCTATACGTTTCTCGCGCAAACCTCAAATGTCGATCAAAACTACCTTTTGATAAAATATCTGAAACCGCCAGTTGCGGTAAACAAAAGTGACTTGAGCCACTTAAAAATCGCTCATACTCAATTTTTTCAATATATCGCCCAGGCATGACCCACCCTAAGCCTAACTGCGGCTCTAACACTTTAGAGACAGATGAACAAAGCAAGACTTGGCCTTTTGTATCAAAGGCTTTTACGGCTTTAGGTCGTTGTTCGCTATAACCAAGATCGCCATAAATATCATCCTCTATAAAAGGAATATCATATTCATAAAGTAGGTCGACTAATTTACGCTTATTTTCATCAGGCATTAAAGCGCCCATGGGATTGCTAAAGCTAGGCACGCTGAGTATGGTTTTAATTGGCCACTGCTCTAGAGCGAGCCTCAAGGCCTCAATACTCATGCCTGTTTTTGGGTCTGAAGGTATTTCAATAGCTTTAAGCCCCAGTGACTCTATCAACTGCAATAAACCATAATAGCTAGGCGTTTCTACCGCAACAATATCCCCAGGTTGACACAAAACCCGAAGACACAAGCCAATGGCCCCCTGACAACCCGCAGTGATGACAATTTCATCCGGACTCACCAATACGCCGGCATCTGTTGCTCTACGCGCTAATTGTCGTCTGAGTTCTTCATTGCCTTTGCCGGAGTCATATCCAATACCTAAAAACGCTTCAGTCCTCACTATCTGGGCAAAGGTTTTTTTAAGTTGTAAGAGTATAGGGAAATCATTCGCTGGAATCGCCGCACCAAGACTGACAAATTTCGGGTTGCTTGAGTCTCGCATCACATCCATTACAAGCTGAGATGTTGTTACCATTTCTGGTGAAGATGTCTTGATTGATTGAATTTTTGGTTCTGAAAGTTGTTTGTGTATCGTTCTTTTCACGTAATAGCCTGATTTCGGTTTAACCTCAATCAAGCCCCAGTCTTCCAATAGGTTATAGGCCATCACTACCGTAGAGACACTTAGTTTTTGTTGCTTCGCCAAGTAACGAATAGAGGGCAGTTTCTCTGAAATTTTATAAATATCCTGATGGATCTGCTCAGCGAGCTTTTCTGCAAGTTTTTTATAAATAGGACTTTTCATAACAGATCTCTTCTATGAACACTTAAACCAGTACAGATATTCAAAATGAGACCATCACAGTGCCTATTAATCAAAATCTGTACCGCTAAGAATAGCATATTTTTGAATCTGTTATGCCTCAGGCCGATTACGTATAGTACTCCTCATTGAACAGTATTTAATTTGAAGTGACCAAATATGTGGCGTTAGTAAATATAAGGCCGTAATAGACTACACAAGAGGAGAAATAGCATGATATCTGAAACTTATGCCCTAGCTCATACATTAGACCCTAATCAGCCTTCTGTTGTCGCTAAACTCCGTCCTTCCTTTCTAAGCAGAAGCAGATATCTCAGTCGCCATATACAGAAAATAGTTACCGCGCTTAATAAGGCAATAGAAAAGCATATACAGCGCCAGAAGTTAGCTATTTTGACTACTGAACAACTTAGAGATATCGGCATCAGTCAATCTCAAGCAATAGAAGAAGCCGGGAAGCCTTTTTGGCGATAAGGAAAATAATCTTATTTTCTGCTATAAATAGGCTCTACTTTATACGCTTTTGAGCCTTTATTTTTCCCATGCCAAAATTGAATATCATCCTGAATAAGAAGCTGCCTCTAGTTACGCTATTAATGGCGTTTTTACTAGGTGCCACTTTTCTTATATTTAAGCAGCAGGATACCGCTATATGGCAGCAAGCAACGAGCCTTTATAAGCAAGACCTCCTTGTAGATGAACTACCTATTTATCTAGATTTTATCGAACGGCGTTTAAATATCCAACAAATTGGTTCAGCTGATTATTTGAAACAGCTCCAGAACGACATTGAGAAAAAAAATACCGACAGACTGACGCGGCTGATATTATCAGACAATTTATTTTATCCCCATTTAAAAGATAATGGACGCCTATATATGCCATCGCTGGTCTTCGGTGCCTGGCAAGTTCAACGAGAAGAGGTCAATGAATTAGTCTCACAGTTAAGCGAACAACGCTTTGCTCTTCAGCCTCCGATATTAAGAAGTACTCTGGCGCCCGCTGATTTCATTACTCATCTTTTTGTAGCGCCTCTTAGCTGGCGTTTTTTTATTAACCTTGGCTTATTTGTTTTGCTCACAGGGCTGCTTGAGCGTTATCTTAGAAAAAGCACCTTAGTGCTTCATCTATTTCTCTCATCTCTTGCCGGTTCGGTATTTTATTTGCTGCTTTCCTCACCCAACAGCCCTACTTTTCTCGGCAGTACTGGTTTGATTTACGGCGTATCTGGCACTTTATGTGCCGCCTTATTTTGGCATTTCAAAAGCCAAGATAATCCGAAGAATCTACAGAAACTAAGCCTCTGTGTAGGTTTACTTATCCTGTTATTAATTGCTAAAAGTACTAGTGAATATATTTTGAATTTGATTGACCTTAGCATTTTTATCAGTCATTTCTTAATAGCTTTATTAACCTTCTCTGTATTCGCTTTAGCTGAACATATGAATCAAGAACAGGTTCCTAAAGACTTCTCACTCACCTTAAAAGACGATTGGACATTCCGAACTAAAATGGCAGAAGTAATGAATGCGATATCTGATTTTAGGTTTGATATAGCTCGAGAAACTTTAAAGGGCTTAGCTCAGATTTACCCGGAGTCGGCCCATGTTCTTGAGCAACGTTACCATCTTGAAAAGTTACAACCGGATGATGGTGACTACTGGGACTGCGCCAATATGTTGATTCAGTTATCAGTTAAAAAACAAGACTACCCCCGAATGAAGCGTTTATTTCACGACATTCAAAAAAATGCAGCCTCCAAACAGCGCGCAAGAGAAAGCTTAAAGTCTGATAGTTATCATAAGATGATGATGGTATTTGTGAAGCACGATGATTTAACTAAAGCTGAACAGGCTTTCCTTTTTTTAGAGGTCGGCGGACAAATAAATATAATTCGTGATGCTTGCTCATTATTAATTCAAGAGTTTAAAGTCAGGGGATTGACTACCAAACAGCAGCAGTATCAAATGCTGTATAAACGTTTACACTAAGCTTTCAAAACTTAAGTATTATAAATACAGAAGCTAAACACAAAGAGGTAGAAACAGCTGATGTTTACCGAAACTGTCATCGATTTGATTCGTCATGGAGAGCCAGTAGGTGGCCAGAAATTAAGAGGCGCTCAAGACGACCCTTTATCTGAACTTGGCTGGCAGCAAATGCGAGAAAGTATAAATAACCCTCAACCTTGGACTAAACTCGTCAGCTCCCCTTTATCTCGTTGCCACGCTTTCGCAAATGAACTGAGTCAAAATTTAAGCTTAGAGGTCTCTGTCAAACCCGACTTTAGAGAAATTCATTTCGGTGAATGGGAAGGGCTAAAAATTAAAGATCTGATGAAACAAGAACCACAGGCGCTTCGCAATTACTGGCAAGACCCTGACAACCACGCACCCGATGGTTCAGAGCGCATGTCTGATTTCATCTTCAGAATTCATACCGCTTGGGATCAGTTAATTGTTGATAATCAGGGCGAGCATACCTTGCTGGTCTGTCATGGCGGCGTTATTCGCGCTATCTTAATGCGCGTATTGGGTATGCCTAAAGAAAATTTATGGAACTTTGATGTACCCTATGCGAATGTCAGTCGTCTTGTGTACCATAATTTTCCAGATGGTGGTCAAACCGCCCAATTAAAATTTCACCAAGCCACTTTTTAGAAGTGGCAAAACGACTTTATTCAGATCATTAACATAGGCACACTATTTTCTATTAAGTCCTCTTCCCGCTAATACCTCCATATAAGTAGTTTTGACTTAGCGGTATTGCCTTGACGTGCGTCAAGGCATCGCTTGCACTCTCGACATACACTTGTCGCATTACTAAACGGAGGAATGGATAGATGAAATCGCTGGTGGTGACCGAAGACTTGGCACCTTTACTAAACAAATATGATGTTTATGGCCCAAGATATACATCCTACCCTACGGCACTACAGTTTGACGAAAGTTTTACTGAAGAAAATTATTGCCGTCATGCTCAGTCAAGTAACCAGCTCCCTGTTCCTAAACCTCTTTCTATCTATATTCACATACCGTTCTGTAAATCACTTTGTTATTACTGTGGCTGTAATAAAATCATCACGTCCAAGCAACAAATGGCAACAGGTTATCTTGATTACCTTTATCAAGAAATAGAAATGCACGGCAAGTACTATGCAGATGACCGCCTACTTCAGCAAATTCATTTTGGCGGCGGAACACCTACTTTTTTGAAACCTCAACAATTACGTGAAGTGATGGAAGTACTTGCTCAATCATTTCATTTAGGCTTACCTGACTCGCTCGAAATCAGTATTGAAGTGGACCCGCGAACAGTTACTTCTAATGAAATGACCGAATTAGTGAAGATGGGCTTCAATCGAATTAGTATTGGCGTTCAGGACTTTGACCCCGATGTTCAAAAAGCTATAAACCGGGTGCAAAGCAAAGCACAAGTTGAAGATGTCATAAACTCTGCGCGAGACAATAAAGTAGACTCTATTTCTATTGATATTATTTATGGTTTACCAAAACAAACCAGAGCAAGTTTCTCTAATACTTTAGATGAAATTATCCGAATAAAACCAGACCGAATCGCTTTATATAACTACGCGCATATGCCACAACGCATTCCTGCCCAGCGACTCATTCACGCGACCGACATTCCTGGCACCGCTGAAAAACTTGAGATATTTACCGATAGCATTAGACGTTTAACCGAAGCGGGTTACATTTATATCGGCATGGACCACTTCGCATTACCAACAGACAGCTTAGCAATAGCACTTGAAACCGGTGGTCTACAGCGTAACTTTCAAGGTTACTCTACACACGCTGAGTGTGATGTCATTGGCGTAGGTGTTAGCGCAATCAGCCGCATTAATGATAGCTTTAGCCAGAATGTGACTGAAATATCTAAATACAAAGCGGCCATCCTCAAAGACGATTTACCTATCAAACGAGGCGTCAACTTAACAACAGATGACCGAATTCGCGCAGACCTGATCCAACAAATTATGTGTGATGGCATCATTGATTACAGTGATTTCGGTGAAGGGCATGATATCTTTTTCCATCGCTATTTCAGTGATGAACTCAGTAGCTTAGATGAGCTAGCAGATGACGGTTTGATCGAAATAAATGACTCCGGTTTTAAGGTCACACCTAAGGGCCGCATATTTTTACGCAACATTGCGATGAAGTTTGATGCCTATTTAACACAAACAAAGCTACAGAATACTGAACAACCAAGGTATAGTAAGACCCTTTAATTTAAAATTAATGTGGTTTTTATACATGGCAAACTCAAATTCGTCGGTATCTCCCTCATTTTTAAAGTGTAGCCAATGCTCTTTAAGTAAGTTATGTCTGCCTGTCGGTCTCGACGCTCAAGACATGAATGCACTTGAAAAAATCATCGAAGCCTCTTCGCCATACAAAGAAAATGAAACCGTTTACCAATCAGAAGATCATTTTGAACGCATTTTTGCGGTCAAATCAGGTATGTTTAAAACCGTGGTCATTGATGCCAATGGCAATGAACATATCGTTGGTTTTCACCTTCCGGGTGAATTATTTGGCCTTGATGCCATCTACCCACAAAAATACATTTCTTCAGCGATCTCTTTAGGTACGTCTTCAGTCTGCGGCATAAATTACAATGATTTAGAGGGTTTAGCGACAAAACTCCCATCTCTTCAGCGCCAGTTATTTAGCCTTATGAGTAAGGAAGTACATACTTCACAATCTATGACCGTTGAGCACGCCGCTGACCAAAAACTCGCAGGGTTCATCATCACTTTATCATCTCGCTACAAACAGCGAGGTTACTCAGAAACACGTATTAATTTGATGATGCCACGTCGTGATATTGCTAATCATTTAAATATGGCTGCCGAAACAGTTAGCCGCTTATTTAAACGCTTTCAAAAAGAAGGTCTACTCGAAATTAAGCGGACTGATTTAAACATTATCAATATGGAAGGGCTCAGACAACTTGCAGGCTGTACTCCATCAGAATAACTAATAAAAAATAGCTAAACGAAACTCAGTTTCCCGTTTTATATACATTGTTTACCTTATCTTCTTTAAGGTAAAGTGAGCACTTAGGAAAATATAATTAGGGAACGAAAATGAAAGCCATACTTTTATCTACCTGTTTAATTGCTCTCAGTGCACTTTCAATTAATATCGCGACTGACCACTACCGTTATGATTTTTATGAATGGGCCATCGAGTTTGAAGCATCAAACGCTCAGTTAACTGCAAACACCATCGAGCTTAATAAAAAACCTTTTTCTTATCTGGAAAGTCCTCGAACTGAAGGACAAGAAACTATCATCATGCTGCATGGCTTTGGTGCCAGTAAAGAAAACTGGTTACGTTTTTCGGCACCTTTATCTGAAAGCTACCATCTAATTGCTCTCGACCTGATGGGGCATGGAGAGAATACTCGAGATTTAAAACAGTCCTATAGTATTGCAAGCCAAGTAGAGTACGTTCACGAAATCGCGAAGAGCTTAAAGCTCGAAAAATTTCACCTTATTGGCAATTCGATGGGGGGAGCCATTTCCTCTCTATATGCCGCGACATATCCTGAACAAGTTCAATCGGTCGTCTTAATCAGTCCTGCCGGCATTCATGATATCCCATCCAGAATGGACGAATTATTAGCTGAAGGTATCAATCCTTTAATCGCAAATACCGTTGATGACTTTGAGAATTTACTTTCTTTTGTGATGGAAGATATGCCCTATATCCCAGCTGCTATCACTAAGGTTGAAGCAGAAAAAGCAGCCAGCCGTGTTGAGATAAATCAGAAGATATTCAAGGATTTACGTCATGACTTAGAGGGTGGATTTGAGAATAAACTAGCGGACATTAAGTCTCCCGTTCTTATTATCTGGGGGGATCATGACCGGGCAATTAATTTTGAAAATATTGATAAATACGCAGAGCTGATTCCTAATGCTCAAAAATTGGTCCTAAAAGATATTGGTCACTTGGCGATGATTGAAGCCCCTAATGTCTCCGCTACTGCAACATACGAATTTATGCCAAAAGGATAATTCTTTAAATCTGGAACTTTGAAACTAAACCCAAGTACTCGTAGTTATTTCTTGGGTTTAGTTAAGCTAGAGCCTCGTGACTCAAACCATTAAATAAACGATAAATAGTACAGCAAATATCAAATTCCCTATCCCTACCTTGATCAGCTCTGCTCTCGGAAAATCAAATTTCAAATAACAAATCAACGATGATATAAAAGACCAAAGTTTGAGAGCTATGCCAAATAACAACAAAGGTACAGCCAGTTCAGGTACAAAAAATACATATAGGTAAATAACAGCAAAAATAAAAGCCGTTCCCCCTGTAAATAACCGGTACTGCATATAGTCTAAAGGAATCGCATTCATGTCCTGGACGTATTCCGGGGACTTAAACCACATGGTTAGTGCACCCACTAAATTATATAAAGCCGCCGCAATCAATACATATTCCATATAAACCATCCTTGATATTCTACAATAGAGTGCTCAGTATTGACCATTTTAAAGACAAATTCAAACGACCGTTTGAATTTGTCTTTAAAAATGAAATGCCCTAGATTTAAGTTGCTTTCAACTCTCGTTATGAATCACTATATGTTTTTAGGCGTAAAAATTAGGGATCTAGATCATCATGGATAAAGCCGTCGAATTAGGCCAAGCAATTTATAGCAAGAAAGTACTCTCTATTTATGACTGGTGGGTGCTGGGCATTTCAAATTCATATATCTGGAAATGCTCAACCGAGCTATTAGAAAATGAATTTCGCCAACATGTATCACTGAATCATTTAGATGTGGGTGTTGGTACAGGCTACTATCTGGAAAACTGCTTAAATGATCAACCTCGCCGTATCGCCTTACTTGACCTCAACCAAAATAGCTTAGACTCTGCAGCAAGCAGAATTAAGCAATTTGAAGTCGAGACCTATCAAGCAAATGCACTTGAAGAACTGAGTTTACCTTGCGACAAATTTGACTCAATTAGCATTAATTACTTACTCCATTGCATGCCTGGCTCAATCATAGATAAAGCCGTACTATTTAAAAACCTGAAAGCCTATTTGAACCCAGAAGGCATCTTATTTGGCAGCACCATTTTGTCTTCTGGCACGAAAAAAGGATTTTTAGCTCGTCACTTAATGACCTTATATAATAAGAAAGGCATATTTGGAAATGCTGCTGATAACCTAAGCGACCTAGAAACAGCCCTTATAACACATTTCGATCACGTCAATATACGCACCAAAGGCTGTGTGGCTATTTTTTCTGCTCATGATTAAGTAAGTAAAGCCTGACCGAACTATTTAAATTATGACCCAGATCAATGTTTTCCTAGCGTCCTAGGTTCAAGATGAAACTATAAGAACAAAAAGGTACGTGTTTTAGGGAACGCCCCCTGTTACCTCTCTTGTTGATAATGCTAAAACAAAAACAATGAGGTTTATTTATGTCTAATAATCATATCGCATTTATCACGGGTGGAACCGGTGGAATTGGCACTGCTATTTGCCAGAAACTATCCAAAGATGGTTTTACTGTTGTGGCTGCATCAAGTAATGACGAAAAAGCCAAACGCTGGAAACAAGCGCAAAGCGAACTCGGTTTTGATATACATACTTGTGTACTTAACGTATCTGACTTTGATAGCTGTACACGCAATATTTTAAATGTAGAAGAAACTATTGGCCCCATTTCTGTACTGGTAAACGCGGCAGGTATTACCCAAGACTCTAGCATCAAACGTATGTCTAAAGACCAATGGCAAAATGTAATCGACGTTAACCTAAGTGGCACCTTTAATATGTGTCGCAATGTGATCGAAGCAATGCTTCAACGTAAGCAAGGGCGCATTATCAATATTTCGTCCATTAATGGTGAAAAGGGCCAATTTGGACAAGTCAATTACGCCGCCAGCAAAGCCGGTATTCATGGAATTACCATGTCATTGGCTCAAGAAGTCGCCAGTAAGGGGATCACAGTCAATACAATATCGCCAGGTTACATTGCGACAGAAATGGTGATGGCTGTAGAAGAGTCGATTCGGAATAAAATTATTGCGCAAATTCCTGTTGGCCGCTTAGGTGAGCCAAGTGAAATAGCACATATCGTCGCTTTTCTTGCAGATGAGAAATCGGGATTTATTACCGGTTCAAATTTATCCGCTAATGGCGGGCAACACATGCACCACTAAGTTAATCACTCTCAACCAACATAGATCATTAAAAGGGACATATTATGAATCCATTCTTCGAAGGCCTAAACGAAAAAGCACAAAGCCTGTTTAAGCCAGCTAACAAAGTTGGCAAACTCGTAGTTGAAAATGTTAATGAGTTAATTGAAATACAATCCAAATCACTGGGTGCCTATACCGAGTTAGGTATGGGCCAAGCTAAGGCCGCGATGGAAATACGCGATACAGAGTCACTTTCTGCCTTCTTAAAGCAACAAACTGAAATAGCTGAAAGTGTTCAGACTCAGTTTAAAGGCGATATTGAAAAGATGTCCGAACTGGCAACAAAAGCGACTAAAGAAGTCAGTGATGCATTTTCGACTAACTCTGAATAAGTAGCTTTAGAGAAAATACTGTCCATCAACAAAGAAAAGTCTTCGTATTCAGTATTACAGGCGTTTCTTTGTTGATTTATTTTCCACTCCGCACAAACCTTGGTATCTTAAGCTATTCTCTTATTTATCTACTCAAGCCCATAACTCAGGAATTATTTAGTGAACCTGCATCTTTCAAAAATGCTCACTATGCTAGAAAACCAGTTCAATGCAAATCTGACTGAATGGGAAAAGTTCTTGGATTTCTTTCGCCTGCAACAGCTTGAGGAAGGCGAGCATTGGGTCAGGGTCGGCGAATTATGCGAAGAGTTTTTCTACATTTCTGAAGGCATCGTACGTATTTACTATGTCGATCAGGAAGGTAATGAAGTAAATGAAGGCTTTTATGATGAAGGGAAATTGCTAGGTCCGATCTCCAGCTTCGCCAACGGCGCACCTTGCCAGTATTTCATTCAGGCGATTGAACCCTGTACTTTAGTTGTCGCGAACTACCCTCAGTTTCATGCTTATGCTTATGACAAGCCAGAGTTACTTCGTTTTGAAATCACCTTCATGCAAGGCTTATTTGTGAGTAATGCCAAGCGTGATGCAAAACGCTTATTAAGTAATGGAGAACAACGTTACCGCTGGTTTTGCCGCGAATATCCACACTTTTTAGAACGCATTCCGCAATATCATATTGCGTCTTTTTTAAGCATGACGCCCGTGAGTTTATCGCGACTGAGAAAAAAATCACTAGAATAGGGTATGCTTATCTGACGACACGGTCCGCATGGCGCACCCTATATTAGACTATAATTCAAAAAAAAGCTTAGTATGGATAACCATACTAAGCTTTAGATTTATACATGTTTCAGCTAGACATTAGATATCCAAAGCTAAACGTGTACCTTGGTTTATTGCGCGTTTCGCATCTAATTCAGCAGCCACATCAGCACCACCAATCAAGTGGTAAGGCTTATTCAAACCTTCGACCAATTCACGCAATGGCTCTTGGCCAGCACATAAGATCACGTTATCAACATCCAAGACTTTCTTCTCACCCGCAACATCGATGTGTAGACCTTGGTCATCAATTTTCTCGTAAGTACACGCTGGTACCATATTGATGCCTTTGTTGTTTAAACCGGTACGGTGAATCCAGCCAGTCGTTTTACCTAATTTGGCACCCACTTTTGATTTCTTACGCTGTAGTAAGTAAATTTCACGTGCAGAAGGCGTTACATCTGCTGTCACACCTTCGATACCACCACGTGCCTGAAGCGTCATATCAACACCCCATTCTTTCATGAAGGCTTCAATATTCTGGCTGGTCGCTTCACCTTGATGCGCCAAGTATTCAGAAACATCAAAGCCAATACCGCCAGCACCAATCACGGCCACTTTTTTACCGACATCTTTCTTATCACGTAAGACATCAAGGTAACTTAATACTTTCTCATGATCGACACCTTCAATTTCAGGCGTTCTTGGTGCGATACCTGTGGCTAGAACAATCTCATCGAAGTCATCATTATCAAAGTCTGCAGCAGAAACGCGCTTACCTAACTCTAAATTGACACCTGTTTTTTCAATCATCTTACCGAAGTAACGAATGGTTTCGAAAAACTCTTCTTTGCCTGGTACTTGCTTGGCAATATTAAACTGACCACCAATTTCATTTGATGAATCAAATAAGGTCACTTTATGGCCACGCTCTGCAGCCGTCGTCGCAAATGCCATACCAGCAGGCCCGGCACCAATGACTGCTAGATTTTTAATTTTCTCAGCCGGTGATGAGGCAAATTCCGCTTCGTGGCAGGCTTTTGGATTCACTAAACAACTGGTCATCTTGCCACTGAATACATGATCCAAACAGGCTTGGTTACAACCGATACAAGTATTGATTTCATCACTCTTACCTTCTTGTGCCTTTTGCACAAACAAAGGATCAGCCAGGAATGGACGTGCCATCGACACCATATCCGCATCTCCACGTACTAAAACTTCTTCGGCAACTTCAGGAGTATTGATACGGTTAGAGGTAATTAACGGGATATTCAGTTCTTTCTTGAATTTTGCGGTCACCCAAGTAAAGGCAGCACGAGGTACTTTAGTCGCAATCGTTGGAATACGCGCTTCGTGCCAACCGATACCGGTATTAATAATGGTTGCACCTGCCGCTTCAATGGCTTTACCTAATTGAAGAACTTCTTCATAAGTGCTTCCGCCTTCTACCAGATCAAGCATCGATAAACGATAAATGATAATAAAGTTAGTACCCACCGCTTCACGGGTACGACGTACAACTTCAACCGCTAAACGCATGCGGTTTTCATACTCACCGCCCCAGCTATCGTCACGATGGTTAGTACGTTTTGCCAAAAACTGATTCAGAAAATAGCCTTCTGAACCCATAATTTCGACACCATCATAGCCACCAGTTTGGGCATGAACGGCAAGCTGAACGATATCAGCAATTTGCTTTTCAATACCGTCTTCATCTAATTCTTTTGGTTTAAAAGGATTAATAGGCGCTTGCACGGCCGAAGGCGCAACAGAGTTAGGGTTAAATGCATAGCGCCCTGTATGTAAGATCTGCATACAAATCTTAGCACCCTCTTCATGTACGGCATCAGTAATCTCGCGATGCTTAAGTGCGTCTTCTTCTGTTTTAATTAACTGGGTCTGCGGGTGCGTCGCCCCTTCAGCGTTAGGACCAAAACCACCGGTAACAATCAAGGCCACACCACCACGTGCACGTTCAGCGAAAAAAGCTGCCATACGGGTCAAACCATCTTTCTCTTCTTCAAGGCCTGTGTGCATAGAGCCCATCAAAACGCGGTTTCTAAGTGTCGTAAAACCAAGATCTAGTGGCTCTAACATGGTGGGATACAAACTTGTAGGGGATAACTCTGACATCTCTCTCTCCGTTCCCGATCTAAACCGGAATAATTGGTCTTTGTTTTGGAATACCTGATTATTGGTGTCGTTTTCTCTGGTATTCGTCAGTGTAAACATCCTAGCTTACACTGAGTCATTCGTCCTTATCATTTGTTAATGTGTTTAGTAAATTTGCTCGTGATAATAGTTGCAGCTTAGTTATTAACACTCATTCACATTTACCCAAGTCTTATTTTAAAAGATGATGGAGAACCTTGCTCATGAAAAATTACCATGCACCTTTAACTGACATGAAGTTCCATTTACAAAACATGCACGATATTGATACTCAAGATTTTAGCTTCGTGTTAGAGCAAGCTGCAAAGTTTATCGAGCAAGAGTGGTTACCGGTTAATGCCTTAGGTGACCAACTAGGTTGCCATTTTAAACAAGAGAAAGTGACACTTACGCCTGAATTAAAAACCGCATTTACACGTTATGTCGAAGCAGGCTGGATGTCTGTCACCATGCCCGAACAATGGGGTGGCCAGGCCTTGCCTGAAGTTATTGGATCAAAAATTGGTGAGATGTTAACGAGTTCAAACCAAGCTTTGTGTATGTTTTCTGCCTTAACGATGTCGGCCTGTAAAGCCTTAATCGCTTTCGGTTCGGCAGAGTTAAAGCAAATATATTTGCCGAATATGGTAACAGGGAAATGGACTGGCTCCATGTGTATGACTGAAGCGCATTGCGGTTCGGACTTAGGTTTGATCAAAACCTCAGCCAGTCAAATTGATGAAACCAGTTTCGAAATATCAGGTAACAAAATCTTTATTTCAGCAGGAGAGCATGATGCGAGTGACAACATTATCCACTTAGTTCTAGCGAGAATTAAAGGTGCACCTGAGGGAATTAAAGGTTTATCGCTATTTTTAGTTCCAAAAATATTTCCAGAAAACGGCCAATTAAATGCAGTGTCTTGCATTGGTATTGAAGAAAAAATGGGCATACATGGTAATCCAACCTGCACCATGAGCTTTGATGCTGCGACAGGCTATTTGGTTGGCCACCCTAATGAAGGTATCAAGGCCATGTTCACCATGATGAATGAAATGCGTTTGGGTACGGCACTCCAGGGTATTGGTTTAAGTGAACAGGCCTTCCAAAGCAGCTATCAATATGCCATTGATCGAACTCAAGGCAAGAGTTTAGATAAAAACACTAAAAATGATGCGCCAGCCGATACACTTATTCAACATGCAGATATACGTCGAATGCTGATGAGTCAAAAGGCCTTTGCCGAAGGCGGTAGAGCTTTTGCGCATTATTGTGCCGAACTATTGGATAAGGAAAAACAAGAAAGTGATGCTGAATCCTCTAAGCTGCTGGGTTTATTGACCCCTATAGCAAAAGCATTTCTGACGGAAGCTGGCCTTGAATCAGCCAGTGCTGCTATTCAAGTTTATGGTGGTCACGGTTTTATTAAAGAGTCCGGCGTTGAGCAGATTTACCGTGATGGACGTATATCAACGCTTTATGAAGGTACCACAGGTATTCAAGCATTAGACTTGCTTGGTCGAAAAGTGCTAGGTGACCAAGCCCAAGCTTTATTGCTTTTCACCAAACAGCTACATCTTTTATGCAAAGACGTTGAGACCAGTGATAATAATGAATTGATCGCCTTGGCAAGCTTACTAAAGCCTTATAGCCAAGAATGGCCACAGCTAGCCCAGCAGATTGGTATGAAAGCCCTACAAGATCATGAAGAGGTCGGAGCGGCTGCTTATGATTTCATGATGTATTCAGGTTATATCACACTGGCGTATTTCTGGTTAAAAATGGCGAACACCGCAGCCAGTCACCTAACAAACGATAATAATGACTTTGATCCAAACTTCTTATCCGCAAAAATAAAAACTGCGCAATTTTATTTTGAAAAGCTATTACCAAGAACGCTGACGCATAAATCTAGCATGTTGGCGGGAAAATCTACCGTATCTAGCTTAAATGAAGATGAATGGCGCTTTAGTTAACGAACTAAGTCTTGCCAAAGCAGAAAGTATCGTTAATCTAAGCAATATGAGATAAATAATATACACAAAAAAGCCCCGGTGAAAACCGAGGCTTTTATCATTTTCTAAACCTTACACTAAGATTTAAACCAACTTAAAGTTCTTTTGGGCCTGCCGCAACAATTGCATCAGTAACATCAAACTTTTTGAAGTTCTCAACAAATTGAGAAATCAAATCTGCTGCTTTAGCATCATAGGCTTCTACACTTGCCCAGGTATTACGTGGGTTAAGTAACTTAGCATCAACACCTTCTAATGAAGTCGGTACATCTAGGTTCAATGCTTCTAAGTGCTCAGTTTCAGCATCCGCTAGGGCGCCATTCTGAATTGCACTAATGATGGCACGCGTTACCGGAATACTGAATCGTTGACCAGTCCCAAAGGCACCGCCCGTCCAACCCGTATTAACCAGGTAAACTTTTGAACCAAACTCTTCCATACGCTTCATTAACAACTCAGCATATTCGCCAGCTGGACGAGGGAAGAAAGGCGCACCGAAACAGGTAGAGAAGGTTGATTTAAGTTTTGAGTCAGAACCCATTTCTGTTGAACCAACCAAAGCGGTGTATCCACTTAGGAAGTGATAAGCCGCGCCTTCTTTACTCAACAAAGATACAGGAGGCAATACGCCCGTCATATCACAGGTTAAGAAGACAATCGCATTTGGCTCGCCCGCTAGATTCTCAGCAACACGTTTTTCAACATGCTCTAAAGGATAAGCACAACGACCATTTTCTGTTAAGCTCGTGTCTGCATAGTCCGGGAGACGTTGCTCATCATCGATTTTAACATTTTCAACGATTGCACCAAAACGAATGGCATCCCAAATGATAGGCTCGTTTTTCTGTGACAAATCAATTGTTTTTGCATAGCAACCACCTTCAATATTGAAGACAACGCCTTTACCCCAGCCGTGCTCATCATCACCGATTAATGCACGTGCAGGATCTGCAGAAAGTGTTGTTTTACCTGTTCCAGACAAGCCGAAGAATAGGCATGTTTCGCCATCATCACCAACGTTTGCTGAACAATGCATGGGTAATACATCTTTTTCAGGCAATAAGAAGTTTTGTACAGAGAACATGGCTTTTTTCATTTCGCCGGCATAACGCATTCCGGCTAGTAAGACACGACGCTTAGCGAAGTTGATCATTACTGTGCCATCGCTATTGGTACCGTCACGCTCAGGAACACATTCAAAGCTAGCAACGTTAAGGATTTCCCACTCTTGCTTGTCAGCCTGGTTATACTGCTCAGGGCGTATAAACAGATTACGGCCAAACAGGTTCTGCCAGGCAGTTTCAGTCGCTACTTTTACCGGCAAATAATACTCGGGATCAGCACCAACATGAAGGTGAGATAGATAACTATCTTTCTCGGCTAAATAGGCTTCAACACGCTCCCACAAAGCATCAAACTTTTCTGGGTCAAACGGTCTGTTAATTGGACCCCAGCTAATGGCATCCGAAGTACTCGGTTCATCAACAATATAACGGTCCATCGGTGAGCGACCAGTTCTTTTTCCGGTTGTAACGACAAAAGAACCATTGGCAGCTAATCTGCCTTCTTTGCGCTCAAGTGCATGCTCAACTAATGCAGCTGAACCTAGATCAATATAAGTGTTACTCACTTCGACCTCACTTGGGTTAAGTTTGACCTCACTTTGTTTATCAAAGCGGCCTCTAAAAATTTGGGGCGTAATTATGCCAAATTGCTGGTCAAAAAACGACTTTATTTATTTTTAAGCTATCTTTGTCACAATTAATCACATTTGAGGATTAACCGCTTTCACTTACCAACATCTAGACATAAAAACTATTATATTCCGAACTTATATGACATAAAATCAGATACCAATACATCGAATACTACTTTCAATCTAGTGATCAAAATTAATGCGCCCTCCCTAATTTGAATAAAGATTGAATATCAGCACGATCGAAAGCGTAATTTGTGCCGCAAAATTGGCAGGCCACTGATATCTCTGCTTCTTCTTCGAGTATCTCCAAGGCTTCTTCCTGCCCTAATTGTTCAATTGACGCTATCGTTCTTTCTCGTGAACATGAACAAGAAAAGCTCACGGTTTCGGGCTCATATGAAATCACTTTTTCTTCATGGAATAAGCGCATTAATAAGGTTTCATTATCCGTATTTAATAACTCATCTTTTTTTAAAGTTTTAGCTATATGGATAATTCGATCCCAGGCATCCTGGTCTTCAAGGTCACGATAATCAGGCAGCTTTTGAAGCATAAGGCCAAAACAGCCCTCATCATCGGCCCCCAGCAAAAGATAAGTATCTAACTGTTCAGATAATTCAAAATACTGAGCCAGACAGTCACTTAAATTGTCTCGCTCTAATGACACGATGCCCTGATAGCGCTGACCTTGATCCGGGTCTATGGTAATAGCTAATTGAGCGTTACCTAGTAATTTGCTTAGCACCTCTCCTTGAACAACATCTCCGTCCCAATTAACCAAGCCCCTAAACGTTCGTTTATTGCTGGCTTCAGCCATTAGCAAGCTGATTGGTCCTTTACCTTCGCCCCCCATACTTCTGGCATGAATCGAAAGACGGCCATTAAACTTCAATGTACCTGTGAGTAATACCGATGCAGCCACCGCTTGCCCAAGTAATTCTTTAATAGCCGAAGGATAATCAACTCCCTTAGTCGCTTCTTGAAAACTCGACTCCAAACGCACCCATTCACCTCGAATTTGAAGCTCTTCAAAAAGAAAGCGTTGAAAGGTATCACTATTAATCATGTATTTTTCCAATAATTTGTTGGTTATTCAGAGGAGCTTAGTTGTAAATGCGTACTCAATTATAAATAAATATTCGGCCATCTCAGAAATGTACTTTCGTGGATGAAAGGTTTTAAGTCTCATCTGACTTATGTTCAGGTTCTGCATTAATATTCTTAAAGCGATGAATGCGTCGTCGGTCACGTTTAGTCGGTTTACCAAGTGTCATAGGGTGATCTCCCATATGCTGCTTACGTTCTAATAGTGCTTTTTCTCTTTTAACTATGCTTTCGGGTGTTTCTAAATATAAGGTTTGTGCCAGGGTCGCATTCTTACGTTGCCCGCTAATCGCCTGCACAATCACAACTTTATCAAGCCAACCTTGCCTAATACTTAATTCAGCGCCTAACTCTACGGCCCGCCCGGGTTTACAACGTTGTTGATTATATTGCACCTTACCACCATCTACCGCTTCTTTAGCTAAGCTACGTGTTTTAAAAAAGCGCGCTGCCCACAGCCATTTATCAATTCGAACCTTCTCTTGATCACTCATATTAACGCTTTTTCTCTTGGGCTGGTGACGGTTGAGGTAATAGATCCATGAAGTCATACACCAGCGAAAACTTATTTTCTTCTCGCGGCGCTTTTTGGCTATCAGGCTGCGCAATCGAAAATAGGTGGCTGATACCAAACTTTTTGGCTGAAGCCAAGACAGCTTCATTGTCATCAAAAAAAGCGGTCTTAGCTGGATCAAAAGAGCGTTTAGCCTGAAGCAAGCTCCAGAACTCTGGAGCTTCTTTAGCTAAACCATAATCATGAGAACAAATAATTTCATCGAAATAATGACCCAAATCGGTCTGCTCAAGTTTGAGTTCGATGCTATCACGATGCGCATTAGTCACAATGGCGATATCTAAATTCAGTAAGCGTAGTTTTTCTAAAAAGTCTTTAACATGGGGCCGATAAGCAATTCGGGCGCTGACTTCTCTTTTTAATTCGACAATATCAATATCCAACTCATCTGACCAAAAATCCAGGCAATACCAGTTTAAAGAGCCTACATGCGTTTCATACATATCATGCAGACGCTTGAGGGTCTCTTCGTGAGCTAGATTTTTCAGCTCGGTATAACGCTTGGGTAAATGTTCAAGCCAGAAATAGTTATCGAAATGAAGGTCTAATAAGGTGCCATCCATATCAAAAAAGACTGTTTCTATTTTATTCCAGTCAATCATAAATCACTCTATAATGCTGTTCGCAACAAAACGCTATTTTAGCGCTCAAGCCTGATTTATTACAAATACTCTGTTCTAAACGCTGCTTTAACAGGCTTAGTTTTATAAAACACAGAACTTTTGAGCTTAGCCCTAAAAAAATCATACTCATTAAAAAGAGATTGTCATGTTTGATTTAAAAGACTTTTTTACCCCACTCAAACAAATTGTAATAGAAGCTGGTGAAGCTATTTTAGAAGTGTATCATTCTGATGATCCGATTTCGGTTAAAACAAAATCTGACGATTCACCCGTCACCAAAGCTGACCATGCAGCGCATATTGTTATCGATAAAGGCTTGAAATCTCTCGCCACTCTGTACCCTGTTATATCCGAAGAAGACGGTTTACCTGCGTTTGAAGAGCGTAGCCAATGGCAACGGTACTGGTTAGTTGACCCCTTGGATGGTACTAAAGAATTCATTAATAAGAATGGTGAATTCACTGTCAATATTGCATTAATTGACGGTGATGAAGCTATTTTAGGCATGGTATATGTGCCTGTTACAGGCGTACTTTACTACGGTGCTAAAGGCGCAGGAGCCTACAAAGAGCTTAGAGGTGAAGCTCTAAAAATTAACGTCAGCCCTGTTAACTTTAATCAGAAGCTAACGGTGGTGGGTAGTCGTCGTCATGGGGCAGAAGCGTTAGAGGCGATGTTGAAAAATGTGGAAAGCAAATTTGAGTCTCTGGAGCTGGTCAGTATGGGAAGTTCTTTGAAAATTTGTGCCATAGCTGAAGGTACCGCTCACTGGTACCCACGCCTTGCTTTAACCAGTGAATGGGACACTGCCGCAGCGCATGCTGTATTAAGCGCGGCGGGCGGTAAAATCATGAATATTGACTTGAATACTCTCGATTACAATCAAAAAGCAGATATTCTAAACCCTTACTTCCATGCAGTAGGTGATAGTCAGTTTGACTGGGAAACCCTGATTCAGGAATCAGCATGATTTTTTAGCTTGTTTGATAACTTGCCAGCCTAAGTCGCAGACAAAAAAAGAGGCGAACGAAATCGCCTCTTTATTCTTACCTTTACGCTCTTATTTTTAGCAAAGAACCTTAAACATTTTACATGTATTAATAATCGTTTGGCTCTTCCATCTGCTTCACTGTTGAACTTACTTTTCGACCACTAATAGTACAACCCAGGCAGCGAATAAAAGCAGTATTAAAAGGCTTTCCGACCAACTGATCAAAAGATTCAGCAATATTTCCACCTAAGGCAGAAAAAGGTGATGAGACTATAAAAATGGCCGCGCCAAGAACAGTGGTCACAATCATGGCCGGTCTAACAAAGATCGTATCACCCGTCATCGCTAATGCCGAAGGCTTTTCTTCAACAGTGCCAGTCCATCCCACAGAAGGCAATGCCAGCACACAGCTTAGTATCACCACTTTTAAAATATTGAACATTCTTGAATGCATTTATAACGTCTCCCTTGAGTGCTTGTTGGTGCTATCACCAATATGTAATGACTGCATTAATTCTAGTATAGACGGATTATCAATACTGTCGAATCCTCACTTTCCTTTAAGTTTGAAGATATTAAACCTGGCAATCTTTACAGAAAACCGTCGAACGATTATTCAGTCTAATCTCCTGTAGTGTGGTCCCGCATTTTTTACATGCTTTACCTGCACGCCCATAAACGTATAGCTGCTGTTGAAAATACCCAGGCTTGCCATCACTGCCTACAAAATCTTTTAAGGTTGTTCCGCCTTGCGCTATAGCTAAACTTAATACTTCTTTAATTTTTTCTACAAATAAGTTCATTCGTTTCAATGAAATACGATTAACAGCCCGTTTAGGGTGTATGCCTGCCATAAATAACGCTTCATTTGCATAAATATTACCCACGCCGACCACTAGCTTACTATTCATAATAAACTGCTTCACTGTGACTTTTTTCATTCGTGCAGCCTGATATAAATACTTTCCGGTAAAACGCTCATCAAAAGGCTCTAGACCTAAAGTCTCGATTAACACATGTGATGACCAATCATGCGCCCATAAAACAGAACCAAAACGCCTGGGGTCATTAAAGCGAATAGTTTTCCCTGAAGATAAATGAAAATCCAGATGATCATGTTTTTGAACAGGCATCGTAGAATCTACGATACGTAGACTCCCCGACATGCCCAAGTGAATCAATACACTGCCTTTATCCAAGTGTAAAACAATATATTTACCTCTTCGGGAGACGTTCTTAACGGCAGTGGCCTTTAGTTCATAAACTTCTGGGGAAACCGGCCAACGCAGAGAACCGTTACGCACTTCAACAAAATCGATCAATTGATTTTGTAAAAATGGCTCTATTCCTCTTCGGGTAGTTTCAACTTCTGGTAATTCAGGCAAAATAGCTCCTAGATAGCTTTCTTCAATAAAGGATCAATACGTGTCAACTCCAGCATTCAATCAGCATTCCAACAAAAAATCTCCCTTAAAATATCTGGGGATTGATGCTGGTGGTACCTTTACTGACTTTGTACTTATTGATCAAAACAGCTGGCAAATTCATAAAGTTCTCTCAACACCGGATAACCCTGCCCAAGCCATCCTCAATGGTATTGCCGATCTTAAGCTTACAGATGATATTGAAGCAGGTTCTGTTTGTATTATCCATGGTAGTACCGTTGCCACGAATGCAGTCCTTGAACGAAAAGGTGCCAAAACCGTTTATGTCACCAATAAAGGTTTTAAAGATATACTCACCATTGGACGACAAGCCCGGAAAGAATTATACAACTTGAACCCTAAACCTCCTGTTCCTCCCGTCCCAGCTAACTATTGCCTAGAAGTCGATTGCCGCCGGGATGCCCAAGGCAAAATGGTGCAAAGCTTAAGCCAGGCAGATATCAAAACCCTACTTGAAGAAGTTAAAACCTTGGCCCCTGAGTCAGTCGCGATAAACCTATTATTTTCTTTCCTCAATGATGATGAAGAAAAACAGCTTGAAGCCGCACTTGAAAAGGATTATTTCGTCTCCCGCTCTTCGTTTGTCCTGCCAAAATATAAAGAATATGAACGCGGCATGGCAACATGGCTAAATGCTTCGCTTGGCCCCAAAGTCAGCGCTTATATAGAAGAGCTAAGCAAGTCACTTCCAAACTGTTCCGTTTCCATTATGCAATCCTCAGGAGGCACCATTGCCGTTGATCAGGCTGCAAAGCGTGCTGTCAATCTATTACTTTCCGGTCCCGCAGGTGGTTTATCCGCTATCAGAACCCTTGGTAAGCAATGCAATAATACTCGGCTAATGAGTTTTGATATGGGAGGAACATCTACCGATGTCGCCTTAATGGATGGCGACTTTCAATTGACTGACGAAGGAAAAATTAATGACTGGCCCGTCGCTATTCCCATGCTGGAAATGGAGACTATTGGTGCAGGCGGCGGTTCGATCGCTTGGCTGGATGAAGTCAATATGTTGCACGTTGGCCCTCAGTCTGCAGGCTCAAAACCGGGCCCCGCATGTTATGGCTTAGGGGGCGAGGAAGCCAGTGTCAGTGATGCCAATGTTGTACTGGGCCGTTTAAGACCCGAAGCATTTTTAGGTGGTGCCATGACATTGGACGCTAGCGCAGCAAATAGTGCAGTATCGAGACTAAGCAAAAAACTTGATATGACAACACTTGATCTTGCTACAGGTGTTCTCAAACTTGCAGAACAACAAATGGTCAGAGCTCTGCATAGTATTTCGATACAAAAGGGCTATGACCCGAGTGATTTCATACTATGTTGCTTTGGAGGTGCAGGGGGCATGCACGTGTGCGAGCTTGCAGAACAAATGAGCATGGCGAAAGCAATCATCCCTGCAAATAGCGGGGTTTTATCTGCTTACGGCATGCTGACAGCCCCTAGACAAAGGCAGTTAACCAAAACCTATCTAGCTTTGTTAGCTGAAGCTTCACACAATGTTCTGGATTTGCATTTTCAGGAAATGGCAACAAAGGGTTATGCTGAATTAGTCAAAGAGCAAGTCCAGCCTGATGCAATAAAAGTACGACACTCACTCGACCTACGTTATCAAGGACAAAGCTTTACGCTGAATATTCCTTATTCGAAGCAAAGCGAAGCGCAGTTTATTCACCAGCATCAACATCAATATGGCCACACTCTTGATTCCCCAGTTGAAGTCGTCAACCTATGTGTATCAGTTTCTGCTGATGCAGCTAAGCTCCCTCCAACCCCTAATTTAGGGTACGCTAAAGCATCGCCGATAAAGGAGGTAACTTTACCTTTGGAAGATCAACCTGTGCCTGTTTATCAAAGAGAACAATTAGGCCGGGATGCCCTTATACTTGGCCCGGCCATTATTATCGAAAAAGTCTCAACTACTTGGTTAAAAGCAGGTTGGCAGCTATCTTTGGATGCCTTTGGTCATATGCACTTGAGTCAGATTTGAAGTTTCCCGGCTAAGTTGCAAACACATACTTGAAAGTTTTCTTATTGCGACACTTCATACAACTGATAACACACCTGTCCTGCTATTTTTTCTTTTAGTAGTTTCCAACTCACCGGAATAACAATATCTGTCGCTTCTTTTTCACGTTCTAAATAAATAATGGCTTTATTTTTTAAAATGGGCTTTTGAGTTATGTGCTCAATACATGTATTTAATAGGTCTTTACGGAAAGGCGGATCTAGAAATACCACATCGAATAGCTGTTCATTAGTTTTCCCCGAAGCAGCTTCATCTAACCAAGCCAAAGCATTGGTATGACATACCTTTGCTTTTTGAGTATCCGTATCTGTTGGCATTTCAGAGGCATTTAGTATTTCAGAACCTGTTAGCACTTCAGAACCTAGCAGAAGCTCAAGATTAGTTTTAATTGATTGTGCAGCAGAGCGGTTCACCTCTACCGCAGTCAAGGATTTCGCGCCACGAGAGAGCGCTTCAATTCCCAGAGATCCACTCCCGGCAAATAAATCAAGTACAATTGCCCTTTCGATATAGGGCATTAACCAATTGAAAACCGTTTCTTTAACCCGGTCTGTCGTAGGACGTAAGCCCTCAATCACGGGAAAAGACAAACGACGGCTTCGCCATGAGCCTCCGATAATGCGAAAAGAGCCGTCTTTTTTCCCATATCCATTAGTTTTTTGACTTCGATGGTTTTTTTTAGGGCGTGCTGGCATTAAAATTTCCTATTATCTCGTGCATCATCGTGATAGAAAGGCCATCATGTTTAAAAGATGTACTTAAAACGCTGTATT